>ERZ842401.3049-NODE-3049-length-21311-cov-9.027992_pt1 | contig 21311 bp, 13 predicted proteins | sample MGYA00521270_ERZ842401 | MGnify/ENA primary metagenome ERZ842401 (study PRJEB31892, sample SAMEA3878208) | bioreactor metagenome | biome: Moose rumen | place: Sweden | collected 2011-10 | study: EMG produced TPA metagenomics assembly of the PRJEB12797 data set...
GGCGTGAGAAGGAACTGGGGTTGCAATGAGACTATCTGTTGATCATATCAATCATATTTCTTTATAGCCAACGATAATAATGTCAACCCACCAAAGGATAATGATGTATTTAAGGTCATAACATGCGTTTTGGAAGAATTCTTCAGGCAAGATGCTTCAGTAATGCTATATATATGCGACCCTTATGACCACAGAGAAGCAATTAGAGATAGTTTATATAAACGATGGTTTAATAGTTATCCACATCATAACAAATTGACATTACAAGCAGAAGAAGTCCACTTCGACAAATATATTGTATATACAGGTATGATTCTCCGTAACGACCATCCAGAATACGATGAGTTACTTGAAGTATATAAAGCATTTGTCAAACGTGCCAGCACTTTGTACCAAATACAACCTAAATAAAAATAGGTGACCCACGCTGGATTGTTGCTCAGTAACCCATCCCTACTCTATAACACCAATGGGCGGATACGACAATGTCCACCCATTGGTTTTTTATTGAAAAGTTTGGAAGTTAAAGGAAAACTTCCTATCTTTGCAACAAGAATGTAAAAAAAGGAAATATGGAACCAAAAATTGGAGACAAAATGAAGGTTAGCCCACAGTTAACAAACCAAAATGACTGGGTTACAGGAGAGGTTATTGACGTCGAGCATAATCCTTTTGTGGGATTGGTAATCTCTATAAAGGACCAGTTAGGAAGAATCTTTTTTGGTAAAAGTAAATATTTTGTTGCTATATAATGTTTGCTATAGCATTTGACCTTAACATCAGCGATCTTAAGGCAACTTATGGAGAGCCTTACAATAATGCGTATTATGAGATAAAAAACATTTGTCAAAGAAGAGTAATCATCCTCAATCTATAACTAAAAATGGGTGGACACGAATAACATGCGGAGAATCTGCATACTTATATATTATATCATCCTCTGCTGGAGACTGACCGTTAGTGCTCAGCCACAATGCACTGTCACACACTATGACGAATTCAGCGGCATGGCACAATGGTATGTGACCCAGATTGTACAAGACCAACAGGGCATGATGTGGTTTGCTACATGGAATGGCTTGAATCGCTATGACGGCTATCAGTTCGAGTGCTTTAAGTCACAAGTGGGCGATGGTATAGACATGCCATCAGACCGCATTCAGGACATGTTACTTGATGACGACGGAAATCTGCTGTGCCTGGTAGAAGACAGGGTATTCGGCTTCGATGTAAAGTCATGTCGGTATTATGCACTTTCCAAGAATCAGGAAAACATATATATTGCTCGCTTTCAAGAAAAAACAAAGAAAGAGATAGAAACTATTCATCCCCCTTATCTGCATACAGACCCATACGGCATTGAGTGGGCTATCCACAAAGAGGGAAGTTTATCTTATCGTCAACAGCCCAATGGTCCATGGATACCCTATCACCTTGAAATGGGCATCGGACAGGATGTATACTATTGCATTACTGACAAGGAGGAAAACGTTTGGCTTAAGAGCCACTATGGCGCATATCGTCTCTCATTTAAGAAAAAAAACTATACTATTTTCCCTCAGGAAAAGCCCACCTTGGTAAGATTCTTCTATCTCGACCAAAAGCAACGTTATTGGGTAATGACAAAAGAAGACGCGACTATTAGAATCTTCGATGCAAGTAATAATTTGCTGGGATATCTGGGGCGTGACGGTAAATTGCATGAGCAATATACCTCGTTTGGATCCCCCATCTATTGTATGACGCAAGATGCAAACGGACAATATTGGTTGGGAAGCAAGCCTGATGGTCTTTTTCGCTTGAAAGAGACCAATAACGGAGTCTTTAATATCTCTCAGTTTCGCCATGAGCAGGGAAACAGACAATCACTCCAACATAATCACATCTTCGATGTAAAGACGGACAAACAAGGTCGATTATGGGTGGCAACATTTGATGGTGGACTGAACTGCATAGAGAATCCCTATGAAGAAAGCCCCAGATTCCTACATAAGGACAATGGATTACAACTACCTAAGGAAGACTGTCTGCGGGTTCGCCAGATTCATATTACAAACAAAGGTATCCTATTGGCCGCCACTACCACAGGACTTTTGGTTGCAGATATTGGAAAGAAAAATCTAAGTCAGGTGAAGTGGCACCATCACCTAAAAGATAGCCATCGTAGTTCCAGTCTGAGCAATAATGCGACAATGTATGTGGCTGAGGACAATCAGAATCGCATCTTTGTATGTACAGAAAGCGGAGGTGTTAACCAAATAGTCTCGCAAAACCTTTTGGACGATCGACTCGAGTTCAAGCACTATCGTATTTCTGATGGATTCCCGTCTGATGTTGCACTTTCCGCTTATGCCACAGACGATTTCTTAGTAATTGTCAGCAATAACCAACTCATTCAATTGTTTCCTGACAAGGAAGGTACAGACATGTTTAGGACCTATTTCTGGAAAGACAGGCTACGTTTCTCAGATGCGAACCCCATCCGTCTGCCTGATGGCAGGTATATATTTGGACTACAGAATGGCTCATTTACTATTCGTAGGGAGGATCTCATGAAAAGTACTTTTGTTCCCCCTATTGCATTGACTGGTATCTCGATAGAGAACAGACCGATATTACACGCTATTAACTCAGAGGACTCATTGGTGCTTCAACCTAATGAACGTAACTTCACTCTCTATTTCTCAGCCTTAGACTATTCTGATGTGGAAGACATCAGTTATTCTTTCCTGATGGAAAGCGGCAAGGGAGGAGATTCGTGGAACAATATCGGCAAAAACCATTCTGCCACCTTCCTCGATCTGCGACCAGGCACTTATCTATTGAGGATTCGCTCCACCAACAGCGATGGTGTTTGGGTGGACAATGAACGGACACTAACTGTCATCGTCAAACCCACCTTCTGGGAGACTCGTTGGGCGCAACTACTCTATCTGCTGCTAACTGGATTAGTTATCTGGGGTATCCTCTATACCCACCAATACATTCAAGACATCAACCGCAAGCAACGAGAGACTCACGAAGCATATCTCGCCCTACTTAACTCGCAAGGAAGTCTCAAGGTGCAACAAGACATGGTACAAACACCAACGGAAAGTGCTCCAAAACTAAAACCGGAAGATGACGCATTCATGCGACGTACCATGAAATTCATTGAGGAGCATATCAGCGATCCTGATATCAATATTGGAGACTTGGCAGAAGCGACGGCAACAAGCCGTTCTGGTCTGAACCGCAAGATGAAATCGCTCTTAGGCGTGACGCCACTCGACTTCATCCGTGAGGCTCGTATTCACAAAGCATGCCAGTTGCTGAAAGAAGGTCTTGCCGTCAATGACACCGCCTATAACTGTGGTTTCTCCGACCCAAAATATTTCGCCAAATGCTTTAAAGCGGAAACTGGTATGACACCCAAAGAATACAAGGTGGAAAATTGCGCCAACTAAAGTGGAAAATTATGCCAAAAATACCCCTTGGCAAAAAAACACACCTCTCTGGCAAAATCTTCCCCAGAACTTTATCTAATCAACTATAACTTTGCAGCCAGTTCAAACTACTAATTCAAAATATTATTAAATTTAACTGGCAATGAAACAAAATTCTAAAAGACTGTCGTTCATCATGGCATTTTCCATGCTATGGTTAATGAGTTTCGCCCAGAAGGCGATTACGGGTAATGTGAAAGATGCCAATGGGGAACCTCTTATTGGAGTCAGTATCTCCGCAGGAGGTGGCAATGGCACTGTAACAGATGTGGATGGTAATTTCTCATTAAAAAATGTGAGCAACGCAACCATTCTCAAATTCTCTTATGTGGGTTATGACACCCAAGAACTGAAAGTAGGCAACCAGTCTGTAATCAACGTGATTATGGAATTCAGTTATGAGTCACTTGATGAGGTGGTTGTTGTAGGTTACGGTGTGATGAAGAAGCGCGACCTGTCTGGTTCCATCTCTCAATTAAAGCAAAAGGATATTACAGCCGTTCCGACAACCAACGTACTGGAAAGTTTACAAGGTAAGATTGCTGGTCTTGATATGACCCCTTCCAGTGGTGCCGTAGGTGCTGGCTTCAATTTTAATGTACGAGGAAACCGTTCATTAACCGCTTCAAACGCCCCGCTGATCCTGGTCGATGGTATCGCTTATGGCAGCGATATCACCATCAACCCTAATGACATTGAGAGCATCGAGGTTTTGAAAGATGCTTCTACTACCGCCATCTATGGTAGCCGTGGTGCCAATGGTGTCATTATCATCACAACAAAGAAAGGTAAGGAGGGGAAGACAAAGGTGGAGTTCAATGCCTATGCAGGTCCTGTGATGAAGACTCGCATGCCAGCCGTGATGAATGCTGAGCAGAATGTAGCATTCCAGCGTGAGGCGCTTATTGCTGCTGACAGTTATACTGACGACTCACAATTCCTAACCTCAGAGATGCAAGAATTGCTGGATCGTGGTGTCAGCGTTGATTGGCTCGACATGGTCATGCAAAGCGGTTTCACTCAGAACTATCAGGTTAACATCAGTGGCGGTACGGAGAAGACCCAGGCTAGTTTCTCTCTCGATTACCAGAATGAGAAAGGTTTGCTGCGTGGTGATAAGATGAATCGTTATGGTGGGCGTTTGAACGTAACTCACCATTTGGGTAAGAATCTGGAGGTTGGTGCGTCGATGCACATCAACTATCGTGACCAGAATTCATCGCCAAGTGGAGCCTATCACTATGCTCGCACATATTCTCCTCTTGCTAAACCTTATAACGATGACGGGACCATCAATCGTCTACCTCTTTTTGGAAGCAGTTCAACGTCAGTCAACCTGTTAGTTGACCAGAATAAGGATAACTATCTGAGTGAGACTAAGGCTTACCGCTTCTTTGGAACAGGGTATCTCTCCTGGAATATTGTGAAAGGGTTGAACTACCGTACCAACCTCGGTGTCGACCTGCAAAGTACAACCCAAGGACTCCATGAGGGTATCAACTCTTCGTTCGCACAAGGCAACAGCAATCGCGCCTATGCGTCAAAAACCGAGACACATAATAATGGCTACACATGGGAAAATATTCTAACTTACAGCAATGACTTTGGTATTCATCACCTAACAGCCATGCTTGGACATAGTATGTCGAAGAGCCACTATGAAGATCTGTCGGCTAACGGTAAAGGCTTTGCCATCGATGCTATGCAGTATCATAACCTGACTAGTGCAGAGGCTGACAAGAACATCAGCAGTTCATTGACCGAATCATCTATGATTTCCTACTTCGGACGTATTTTCTACAAGTTGATGGATAGATATATGCTGACATTGACTATGCGTGCTGACGGAAGTTCTGTATTGGCAGAAGGAAACAAATGGGGCTATTTCCCATCTGTGGCTGCTGCTTGGCGTGTAAAGGAAGAGAGTTTTTTGAAGAATCTGGATGCCGTGAGCGATTTGAAGTTACGCTTATCTTATGGTCTTTCTGGTAACAGCGCAGTAAGTGCCTATCAGACAACTGGTGGTCTGAGCCAGACTTTCTACGATTGGAACGGTGTTGCTGCCTATGGCTATCGCCCCTATGGTCTCGCCAATAAGGAACTGAAGTGGGAGAGGACCAAGGTTCTTAACTTTGGTATCGACTACGGTATGTTTAACAACCGACTCTATGCGTCTATTGACTTGTACAAGACATGGACTAACGACCTGCTGTTGCCGATGCTGCTTCCTGGACATACAGGATTTGATCAGGTGATCAGCAACATTGGCAAAACGGAGACCAAAGGTATTGATGTAACCATCAGTGGCGTTATTTTCGACAAGCAGGACTTTAAGTGGAATGCCGACCTCACACTTGGACATACAAAAGAGAAGATTGTCAGCATCAACAGTGATCAGGATGATGAGTTGAATGGTTGGTTTATCGGACAACCCACTCAGGTATACTATGATTACAATAAGATTGGTATTTGGCAGAGCAACGAGGAGGCAGAGGCTGCCAAATACGGTCAGAAACCTGGTGATATTAAGGTTGAGGATGTAAACAATGACGGTCAAATCACACCAGAGGAGGATCGCATGATCATCGGACAACGCACTCCTAAGTTGACACTTGGTTTCAATAATCGTTTCCAATATAAGGATTGGACACTTGATGTCTTCCTTTACGGACGTTTCGGTCATACAGTAGTCAATAACTTCAAGCGTGGTTTTATCCGCAGCGGATGGCAAAACCAGAGTGTATATGATTACTGGACACCAACGAATCCAACCAATGACATGCCTCGTCCACTTTACGGTGACAACAACCCTCTTTATGCTTCAACTCTGGGTTACGAGAAGGGGGACTTCGTGAAAATCAAGGATGTCACATTGGCTTACAATGTACCACTGAAGTGGATTAGCAAGATCGGTCTCACTCGCCTGCGTGTCTATGGAACAATGAAGAACTTCTTCACCTTCAGTAGTGTATCAGATTATGATCCTGAGGGACAGGGTTCTATTTACTATCCAATGACTAAGGAACTGGTGTTTGGTGTTAACGTAGCATTCTAAAACATTATTAAAGAAACAACGATTATGAAAAAGTATATCTATACAATAGGATTGGCGATGACTTTAGGCATGTCATCTTGCTCTGACTTCCTCGATGAGACCAACCGAAACGCCGTTACTGCCGATGTGCTTTATACTACTCCTGACGGTTATGAGAGTCTGGTTAATGCCTGTTATGCCTACTCCAAGGCGTTCATGGGTAACACCGACGGATACTCGCTCACAGAAATGGGTACCGACTGTTTTACAGGAGCAGGTAGTAGTTCTGGTAATGTGCCGGCTCTTGCCTACTATGGTCCTGAATTGGATCCCACCTATAAACCCTTTCGCTATATGTGGAACATCCTTTACAGCGGACTGAACTGTACTAATGCCGCCATCACTCGTGCTGACGACTCTGGGCTTGACGAGGCAACCAAACGTCATCGCCTAGGTGAAGTTCATTTTTTACGTGCTCTCTATCTGCACTTGATTACTGAGATTTGGGGAGATGCTATCCTCTATTTAGATGAGATACAGGCACCCCAGACAACGGCTATCCGAACACCTCAAGACCAGATTTATGCACAGATTTTTGAGGACCTTGATGAGGCAGCAACATTGTTGGCAGGTACTGCCGCTAAAGAAAATGGTCGAGTAACACTAAATGCTGTTAAGGCATTACGTGCCCGCCTTGATCTCTATCGTGGAAACTATGCAGAAGCCGCTTCATTAGCAAAGGAACTGATAAATTCAGGAGCATACGATTTCTATAACACTTTTGCAGAGACCTTTGACATGGCTAATCAGGCTGGCCAGGATAATAAAGAGGCTATTTGGTGGATAAACTATGCAGGTAATGCTGATGATCAGACTTTGCTGTCTGCATTTGCCATACGCCCTGGCGGTGAAGACTCACCGACACTTGGAAATCGTGTAGGAAACCAATCACCTATCTTCGCGTGTATGTCTTACTGGATGGTCAGCGGATGTGGTGTATGGGTAACTCCCGATACTCACGCTCCTTGGGTTCAGAGCCAGCCAACACTCGCATATCTGCATACCTTCAATGAAAAGATAGACCAGCGATATGACGCAACCTTTAAAGGTGTTTGGCTGGTAAATAGCACAACTTCTAACTATGATGCCAACTTTGGTCCTACATACGGTGCTGACGGACCACTTCAGATCGGTGACACTGCCTTTGTGGTCTCGAAGTATGTTTATAGTGATGAGGAGCGTGCTAAGCATCACTATAAGATTTACGATGCTAATGATGTGTTCGATCCCATTACTCACAAGAGTTTTGGCACACGTGACTACTTCATCAGTGGCTACAAGTTCCACGACTATACGCTTCCAACAGGTTGGGAATATTTCAGTGGACGTGACTGGTTTGTATTCCGTTTGGCTGAAATGTACTTGATTGCCGCAGAGGCGGAGATGCAGAATGGCAATAAGACCGAAGCCGTGCGCCTGTTGAATATTCTTCGTGAAAAACGAGCCATCCCTGGTCATGAGGCAGAAATGCGCATCACAGAAGCCGACCTCAATCTTGATTTCATTCTTGACGAGCGTGGTCGTGAACTCTCAATGGAGCAACAGCGCTTCTTTGACCTGAAACGTACGGGTAAGTTCGTTGAACGTATCAAGAAGATGAATCCTGATGCTGCTGATGTTATCCAACCATATCACCAGTTGCGTCCAATTCCACAGACTGAGATTGATGCGCTTACCAATCAGGACGAATTCCCTCAAAATCCTGGTTACTAAACCGATTTAGATTCATACTTAAAATAACAGATTCATATTAATTAGGATGTGGGGGAGTGCGTGAGTACTCCCCCATTTAGAAACCATTTGCACTTATGAAAAGCCTTATATTGAGTATCTGGTGCCTGTTTAGTTGCACCGTGACTATTGCACAAGGAAACATATATCACGCAGTGGTAGCCGCTGATGGAAGTGGAGACTACACATCAGTGCAAGCCGCTATTGATGCGGTGCCTGATAACAATCTCTGCCAAAATCTAATTTACATTAAGGCAGGTACTTACCAAGAGCATGTATTTATTCCCATTGGGAAAAATAGACTAAGCCTCATCGGAGAGGGAGCAGACTGTGTGATTGTTACAGACAACAAGAAGAGTGGTGGTCCAGATGCCATTCCTGTCGACAAAGGGGCTACTGTCGTCATCCACGCCAACGACATTACACTTCAAGGCATTAGTTTTGTTAATGCCTATGGAGTGGAAGCCGAAGATGGTCCGCAGGCACTTGCACTTTATGCGAAAGGCGATCGTATTGCCATTGATCATTGTAATATTCTGAGTTATCAGGATACATATCGTACATCAGAGGCTGACAACGGACGAAACTACGTCAGTCATAGTACCATCTTGGGGGCAGTGGATTTCATTTATGGAAATGGCAATGTATGGTTAGAACAATGTACTATCAAAATCAACCGAAAGTCTGGAGGCTGGATAGTAGCGCCCAAACATCGTCCTGAGACCCGCTGGGGGTATGTATTTAACCATTGTACGCTGACCGCAGAGGGCAATCCTTCTGAAACAAGTATTCTACTTGGACGCCCCTGGCATCATCAACCCCAAACTGTATTTTTAAATACCCGCTGTGAGATTACTATTCCTGCCGAAGGTTGGTGTCCACACATGAATGGACTTCCTTCTGTCTTTGCCGAATATAACACGATGGATTCGGCAGGTAATGCACTTGACCTTTCTAAGCGTATCAATCGATACTATCGTTTCAATGAACAAGGAGACACTATCTGGTGTACGGCAAAGAATGTACTAACACCAAAAGAAGCAGAAAGATACACAGTCAGTTCTGTGATGCATGGTGACGATCAATGGAATCCGCAACAAATATTCGTATACACAGAGAGACCTATTGGTGAGATGATGGTAAATGGTAAGAAAAAAGCGGTTAACCAATATGGATGCTTTGAAAGGGAGTAAATAAATCTTAATGATTCCGTTGAAGTGAATAAAATGTTGTATCTTTGCAAAGAACTAATTAAAAAGGTTTATGATATTGCTGAAAAATAAATGGAAACTGTATTTAATGGCATTGGCAATCGCTGTGACACATGTCCTACCTCTTTATTCAGAGAACTACCCCTATCGCAACGACTACCTGTGGCTGACTGTTCCCGATCATGCAGACTGGATTTACAAGACGGGGGAAAAGGCTAAGGTGGAGGTGACGCTCTGCAAATACGGTATTCCGCAGAATACCGAGATCAGTTATGAGATAGGTCCCGACGAGATGCCTGCCACCAGCACTGGAAAGGCTCAGTTGAAGAACGGTCGCACAATCATTGACATGGGCACCTTGAAGAAACCAGGCTTCTTGGACCTGCGCCTGAAAGCCACGATAGACGGCAAAAAGACGGAGCATCATGTCAAGGTAGGTTTCTCACCTGAGCAGTTGAAACCATATACTCAACTGCCAAAGGACTTTGACTTGTTCTGGAAACAGGCAATAGAGGAAGCGCGACACACCCCTGTATCAGTAACCAGAGAAACGATAGACAAGTTCTCTGACGATGAGGTGGTATGCCAGTTAGTAAAGATCCGTGTTGACAGACGGCATTCGGTATATGGTTATCTGACGATGCCTCGCAAAGCCGGTAAATACCCAGTAGTACTTACCCCTCCAGGAGCGGGTATCAAAACCATCAAGAACCACAACGACCAATATTCCCGTACAGGACTTATCCGACTGGAGATGGAGATTCATGGTCTGAACCCGAATATGACTGAAGAGCAGTTCAAGGAAATCACTGCTGCCTTTGACTATGAGAACGGTTACTTGACGAACGGACTTGATGACCGTGACAACTATTACATGAAACATGTATATGTCGCCTGTGTCCGTGCTATCGACTTCCTTACCTCACTCCCTGAATGGGACGGACGTAATGTCGCAGTACAGGGTGGTAGCCAAGGTGGTGCTCTCTCTCTCATCACCGCTGGGCTTGACTCCCGTGTAACGGCTTGTGTGGCAAATCACCCTGCCCTTAGTGATATGGCTGGCTATTTGGGCAACCGTGCAGGTGGTTACCCCCATTTCAACCGCACAAACAAGATGCTGACACCAGAGAAGGTGCAGACCATGGCGTATTATGACGTGGTGAATTTCGCACGCCGCATCACCTGTCCCGTATATCTGACTTGGGGCTATAATGATAACGTTTGCCCACCAACCACGAGTTATATCGTATGGAATCTCATCACTGCGCCGAAAGACGCCCTCATCACTCCTATCAATGAGCACTGGACTACGGAGGAAACCGGCAACAAACAGTTGCAATGGATCAAGAACCATTTGAAGTAATTAGTTCTATGAAAAAAGTCTGTACTATCTGTCTCTTATGCGGCATCGCTATCAGTGTATTTGCCCAGAAGCGTGCTAAGTATGAGTTCATGCGTAACTTACCTGTCTACGCTGACTCGCTGATTGCCGATTTCAAATACCCCCTTGCCTGGGGTAATAGTGACATCAAGGATTTCGACGAGTGGCGTAAAGTGGCACGTCAAAAGGTATTTGACTGTATGCTGACACCTCCCCCACCCTCTGCTGGCGGCTACGACGTGAAAGTGCTCTTCGAAGAGCAACGCAATGGCTACAAGGCACGTAAGATAGAGTTAAGGTTGGCACGCTATTATACGGTTCCTGCCTACGTCCTCATTCCTGACGGCAAAGGTCCCTTCCCCGCTGTCAACGCATTGCACGACCATGGCGGACATCTTTTCATCGGGAAAGAGAAGATGATACGACCACTTGCCTGCGAGGACTCCACGGTAATCAAGGATGCTGATGAGTGGGTGTCTGGCTATGAGGGACAATTCTTTGGCGACTACCTTGCCCAACATGGATATGTGGTGTTCTCCGCTGATGCCCCCATGTGGGGAGAACGTGGACAAATGGAGGGAGCACAAAGGAATATGTACGACATGATAGCAGGCAACATGATGATGTATGGTGTTGACCTCTCCGCCTATATGACTTATGATGACATTGCAGGTACAGAGTACCTTGCCTCGATGCCTGAGGTAGACCCTCAACGTATCGGATGCACAGGATGGTCGATGGGAGGCTATCGTGCCTGGATGCTGTCCGCATTGTCTGACCACATCAAGGCAGGAGCGTCTGTCTGCTGGATGGTGACTGCCGATGAGCAGATGGGATTCAAGTATGACCGCACAGAGAACGGCGGATTCGCCAACTGTTTCCCTGGTTTGCGCCGATGGCTCGACTATCCGCATATCGCCAGTATGGCATGCCCGAAGCCCATGCTTTTCATCAACGGCTCTCAAGACAAACTATTCCCTGTGGCTGGCGTAGAAAAGGCATTCAGAACAATGCACGATACTTGGAAGAGTCAGGGAGCCGCCGATAAAATTGAGACAGAATTGTGGGAGATGCCCCACAGTTGTGGTAAGAATTCGCAGAAACGTGTATTGGATTTCTTTGACAAACACCTCAAGGAATTACCCTATCAGAATCCAAAACTAAGTGCTGAGGAACGTGCGGAAGACCTCTTAGGACGGTTGACCTTAGAGGAGAAAGCACAACTGATGATGGATGTCTCACCTGCCATTCCCCGACTGGGGATTCCTGAATTCCACTGGTGGAATGAAGCCTTACATGGTGTAGGACGCAATGGTACCGCTACTGTATTCCCCATCACAATGGGCTTGGCAGCCACCTTCAATGACTATTTGGTATATCGTGCCTTCACCGCTGCCAGTGATGAGGCACGCGCCAAGAATACAGAGGCTCGGAGGAAGAATGACATCAGACGCTATAGGGGCTTGTCATTCTGGACACCAAACATCAACATCTTCCGCGACCCTCGCTGGGGACGTGGGCAGGAGACCTATGGGGAAGACCCATACCTGACCAGCAAGATGGGACTTTCCGTTGTGAATGGTCTGCAAGGGCAGGAGTATTCTAGTAGTACTAGTATACCTAGTAGAACTAGTAATACTAGTAAATATAAGAAACTCTTTGCTTGTGCCAAGCACTTCGCTGTACATAGCGGACCAGAGTGGAACCGCCATGAGTTCAATATCGAGCAATTACCTGAGCGTGACCTCTGGGAGACTTACCTGCCCGCTTTCAAAGCACTGGTAAAAGAGGGGAATGTCAAGGAGATCATGTGTGCCTATCAGGCAATTGACGGAGAGCCATGCTGTGGTAATACTCGCTATCTACAGCGAATCCTGCGAGATGAATGGGGTTTTCAAGGGATTGTGACAAGTGACTGCGGTGCCATTGACGATTTCTATAAGCCTCATCGCCACCATTTTACGGAGACGAAGGAAGACGCTTCGGCACAAGCCGTCATCGCAGGAACGGATGTGGAGTGTGGCGGTGTGTACAAGTCTTTGCCTGAGGCTGTAAAAGCAGGCAAGATATCCGAGCAGCAACTGGACACCTCACTGCGCCGATTACTGACAGGACGCTTTGAACTGGGTGACTTTGATCCTGATGAGTTGGTGGAGTGGACCAAGATACCCATGAGTGTTGTAGCCTGCAAGGAGCACAAACAGATAGCCCTTGATGCTGCCCGTCAAAGTATTGTGCTGCTGAAGAACAATGGAGTGTTACCGCTAACAGCGACAGGGGCACAACATACTGGAAAGATTGTCGTTATGGGACCGAACGCCAACGACTCCACGATGATGTGGGGAAACTATAACGGTCAACCCACTGAGACAACCACGATTCTTCAGGGTATCCGCCAATACCTGCCTGACGTACCTTTCGTTCAGGGATGCACATGGACCAGAAATGAGGTACCTACGAGCATGTTCAACCAAATATTCACGGATGACGGTCGCCCTGGGCTACAGGCAAACTACTGGAACAATGAGCGTATGGAGGGACTGCCTGCCATGGCAATTCGCCTCACAGAGCCCCTCCATCTTGACAATGGGGGCAACACGGCTTTTGCTCCTGGTGTGAATCTGGAACATTTCACTGCACGCTACGAAGGGGTGTTCCGCCCACAACAGGATGGTGATGTCACCTTCGACTTGCTTAACGATGACTACTCGATGCTGGTCTTCAATGGAGACACACTGCTCAACCGTACAAACAAGCACGGTGTACGTGACGCTCATCCGACCTATAAGGTGGAGGCAGGCAAAAGTTATCCGCTACAACTTATCTATGTACAACATACAGGACATGCCATGCTGCAGTTCGACATCAACATGACAGACCATTCCCCCGCTGCCCTCTCACCACTCACTGCTCCACAGTCTCCTGTGAAGGATGCGGATGTTGTCATCTTTGTAGGAGGCATCTCCCCACGCTTAGAGGGTGAGGAGATGAAGGTCAGCGAAGAAGGCTTCAAGGGTGGTGACCGCATCAGTATCGAACTGCCTCAAGTACAGCGAGAGTGGCTTGCGAACCTGAAGAAAGCCGGTAAACGGATCATCTATGTCAACTGCTCCGGCTCTGCCATCGCCCTGACCCCAGAGGATGGGATTGCCGATGCCATCGTACAGGCATGGTATGGTGGAGAGAAAGGCGGACAGGCTGTTGCCGACATTCTTTTCGGAACCTGCAACCCCAGTGGTAAGTTGCCTATCACCTTCTACAAGAGTGTGAATGACTTACCCGACTTCCTCGATTACCGTATGACCAACCGCACCTACCGCTATTTCAAAGGTGCTCCTCTCTACCCCTTCGGCTATGGACTGAGTTATACGACCTTTGAGATTGGCAAGCCGCAGTATATATATAATAAGGTACGCGTGAAGGTCAAGAATACGGGTAAGTATGACGGTACTGAAGTCGTTCAAGTCTATATGCGCAACCTTGCAGACACGGACGGACCACTAAAGACCCTACGAGCCTATCAGCGTGTTGACTTGAAGGCTGGAGAAAGTAAGACGGTGGAGATTGACTTCCCACGAGACCGCTTCGAGGGCTGGGATGTCATGACAAACACCATGCGTGTCGTTCCTGGCAAGTACGAACTGATGGTCGGCTCGTCCAGTGACGACAAGGATCTCCAGAGAATCAACGTCAATATCCAATAAAAAAAGAAATCCTCTCTGAATCAGAGAGGATTTCTTTTTATCTATTACTTTTTAGACTCTGCCGCTTTCTTCGGAGCCGCCTTCTTTGCTGCGGGTTTCTTAGCAGCCTTCGGCTTCTCCTCCTCTGGAGACTCATACTTGGCAAGACGAGCCTTCAGACGGGTAATCTCCTCATCCTTATACTCAATCTCATCACCCTGATTACGGATTGTTGTCAGCAGGGCGTTCAACTCCTCATTATCAATCTCCGCAGGATAGAGCGCATTGACTCTGTTGATGAAGTCACCCAAGATATTCATATAGTTGGTGAAAGCATCAAACGGTCCACTATAGATGCCACGGTCAAGACCCACATTGCTGGGCTTGGTAGTCATAAAGCGGAAGTTATTGGAAGCCTGCAGATAGTCCCAGTCCTGATTAATGCGTGGCTCGTCGGCGATACGCACACGGTCAGCGACACTATAGAGTTTGTTGAATGCCTCACGCTGCATCGCATTACCCAACCAACAAGAAACATCACGCTCCTCATCAACCCATGACAAAGTGTCGGGCACGTCAAGATTACCAACACTCTTCACCTTCATGCAAATCTCAGTCGGTGTTGAGAAAGTGATACCCTTCTCCTTGGCACATGCAGGCAGCGCCTTCAGGAAGTCAAGGATGTTACTGCTGAGCGGCTGGGCGATACCCAGTGCGGAGAGTTCCATAAAGATATTAATAATCTGCTCCTCCTCTGGGAATCGGGCAATACGGTCGATATAGGCATCGGCAAACAGAGGATAGCCCTCCCAGTCCGCATTATTGAAACGCAGGGAGATATCGTCTGACAACTCCACGTCACGAAGCAACAACTTCAGATTAGGAGCGATGTTACAGTTATAGACATAGTGAGGTGACTTCCAGCCTAAGACATGCTTAGCACCCTCTGTCAGCATACCCTTGAAGCCCATGGCGGCAACCTGTCCACCGATATCATCACTATAGATGAGGGACGAGTTACGCAAAACCGTTGGCTTCTTGCCAAAGTATTCCTCAATCTTCTGGCACTGTTTCTTCACATCCAGCGCAAAGGTCTCCTCATTGGCAAGTGATGACAAGCCATGAGAATAAGGCTCGGCAAGGAACTCCACACAACCCGTGTTGTTCAGTTCCTGCAATTTCTCCAGTACCTGTGGAGCATGCATCTCCAACTGCTCAATACCAACACCCGACAGCGAGAAGGCTACTTTGAAGTTCTTACCGTTGTCACGAATCATGTCGCTGATGGCATTCAAGGCTGGCATATAACTACGCTCGGCAATGTCACTGATACTGCGCTCGTTCTCATAATCATCATAGTAATAATGATCAGTACCGATATCGAAGAAACGATAGCGCTTCAGATGAATAATCTGATGTATCTCGAAATATAAACAAATTGTTTTCATATTCTTTTTACTTTAAACTATAAACTTTAAACTATCATTGTTCCCAACCGAGGGTTCTCTTATAGAGGGTGGCAATCCATGCGCCTACTTTCTCCCATGTGATCTGGTCAACCTCCTTCTTTCCTTCCTCCTTGAGATATTGGAAGAGGGAGTCATTAGCGCAAATCGCATAGATAGCGTCTGCAAGGGCATGGATATCCCAATAGTCAACCTTGATACAGTTGTTGAGAATCTCCGCACAACCAGACTGCTTCGAGATAATAGACGGTGTACCACACTGCATGGCCTCCAACGGAGAGATACCGAATGGTTCTGATACGGAGGGCATCACATAGACATCTGAGTCCTTCAGACATTCATAGACCTGCTTGCCACGCATGAAGCCCGGGAAGTGGAAACGGTCAGCAATACCTCGCTCAGCGGCAAGATGGATCATCGCATCCATCATGTCACCAGAGCCTGCCATACAGAAGCGGACATTACGGGTACGACGGATAACCATGTTGGCTGCCTCCACGAAATACTCTGGTCCCTTCTGCATCGTGATACGACCGAGGAAGGTCACCACCTTGTCCTTACCTGTATGGTCAGGGCGTGGGATTGCCTGATACTCCTCTGGCAGAGGATAAACGGCATTGTGCACCGTGAAGCACTTACGTGGGTCTTGGTGATACTGATGGATCACCGTCTGACGGGTCAGTTCTGACACACACATGATGCAGTCTGCCCAGTCCATACCATTCTTCTCTATCGAGTAAACCGTTGGGTTCACCTTACCACGAGAGCGGTCGAAATCGGTAGCATGCACATGGATGCAGAGTGGTTTACCGCTCACCTGCTTGGCATGAATGCCAGCGGGATAGGTCAACCAGTCATGGGCGTGAATGATATCAAAGTCAAAGGTACGTGCCACTACACCGGCGATAATCGAGTAGTTATTGATCTCCTCATGCAAGTTGCCAGGATAACCACCAGCAAACTCCATAGCACCCAAGTCATTGACGTGCATATAATTGAAGTCTGCATAGATATGGTCGCGCAATTTGAAATAGAGATCAGGATCCATGATGTTACCTACACGGTCACGAACATAGTCGTAACTGACATCACGCCATGCGATAGGCACAGCATTCATCGCAACAATGTTGCAAGCATTACGCTCCTCGTCACCAAAAGGCTTAGGCAGACAGAGCGTGATATCCATATCTCCCTGAGCATACAAGCCCTGTGAGATACCATAGTTAGCGGTAGCGAGTCCACCGAACACATGAGGAGGATACTCCCATCCAAACATTAGTACTTTCATAGTCTTCTCCTCCTATTTTACTTTTGATAAGTATATTTCTCCAACAGTTTCAACGTACGCAGGATCTCAGCGACATTCATGGCGAAAGCCATAGCGCCTCGCCCGTGGAAGGGCGGGTTACCATCGAACAACTCACTGATTGTTCCCAGTGCGTGATAGTTGATCTCATCCTCATAGCCTACCATCTGTCGCTCCACGAAACTCAGACGAGTGCGCTTGTATATCTTCAGGCAAGCCTCCATATAGAATCCGCCCAGCCAAGGCCATGCTGTTCCCTGATGGTAAGCATAGTCACGCTGTGTCTGCGGTCCGACATACATCGGGTTGTATCCTCCACTCTTTGGTGAGAGAGAGCGCAGTCCCTTCGGTGTCAGCAACTCACGGGTGCAGACATCGAGGACACTCTTCTTCTGTTCCTGTGACAACGGGGAGTAGTCGAAGGCAACTGGGAAGATCATGTTCGGACGAACACTCCAGTCCATCATATTGCCATCCACATAGTCAAGCAGATAACCATACTCATTCAGGAAGGTCTCCACAAACGAGGTCTTACAGAGTTCGGCACGCTTCTCCAGTTTTGCGGCGAGTTTCTGATCACCAAACTCTGCCTCCAGGGAAGCACAGAACTTCAGGGCGTTATACCAAAGGGCATTAAACTCTACGATATAGCCGGAACGGGGAACAACAGGGCGACCGTTTGCCGTGGAGTTCATCCAGGTGATTGCCTTGTCACGACCATTGGCATAAAGCAGTCCGTTATCATCAAGACGCATGTTAGAGTTACCACCCTCTATAACATACTCAACAATATCCTTGACCAGTTTGCCATACATCTTATACCCTTGTTCCTTGCCTGCCACCTTGGCATATTGCTGGATAGCCCAGACTGCCCACAGGGGAACATCAGGATGCTCTATCTCGTAAATCTTCACACTCAAAGGTTTATCCTCCATAAACTCACGGAGTCCCTTCTCTGCGGTTTTCATCACCAACTCGAAATAGTCTTGCTCACCGATGGCAAGTGTCAGACCAGGCAAGGCAATGAATGTGTCACGGGCACGAGCCTTGAACCAAGGATAGCCAGCCAGCAGATAACGGTCATCGTTAGGTTGACGGTTATGGAACTGATGGGCTGCAGCCACCAAGCAGTGATAGAAATTATCACGTGGCTGGCGCACATCTATCTCCTTCTGGAACAATGTCTTCAGGGTGTTGGTCTTGATCTCCTTCGTGGATGCGGAGAAGATAATACTCTCACCTTTCTTGATAGACACCTCGAAATAGCCAGGCACGTACAAGTCCTCATTAGAGGCATAGCCTCGCTCCTGCTCCTTCGGATACTCCACACCGCGATACCAGTCGGGCTGGAATATAAACTCGTTCTTTTTATTAAACTGCATGTACAGATCAGGGTAACCAGCATACATACATGTCTTAATACCATTGTCTACCTCATGATACTCACGACTTGCCGTCGAGTTCTCATGCGTAAACTGTCTAACCGAGCGGAAGGCAAGGAACGGACGGAAACGCAACGTCGTGGCAGAATGGGCATCCACCAAGGTGTAGCGAATCAGGATCCTGTCCTCATAGCACTGGAAGATAGTCTCTCGTTTTAACAACACGCCACCGACACGATAGAGTGTGGTAGGCACAACATCACAGGTAAACTCGCGGATGTACTTATGACCCTTTGGGCTAAAATTGTTTCCCTGATACTTGTGGAGTCCGAGGTTGAACTCTGCACCGTGCTGAATCACCGTACAATCGAGCGATGACAACAGAACATGGTTCTCGTCATCGAGTTCTGGTACGGGAACAACCAACAAGCCATGATACTTGCGCGTATTACAGTCAACCAAGGTAGAACTGCTATAGGCGCCAGAGCGGTTTGTTCGAAGTAATTCACGACGGAGCGACTCCTCCAAGTTAGTCATTACCGCTTTTTCTAATCGCAAATAACTCATAGTTCCTATTTTAAGGTTTTCGTTTTAGATTTACATTCATTTTCCAAAAGTACGCAATTTCATCGTGATTACAAAATAAAAAGAGATATTTTTTGTAAAAATGCCTGATTTTTGTCTTAGTGGAAGATTATTAACTCCAAAAAAGTTGTCATCTTATTCTTTTTTATTACTTTTGCACCGCTAATGACAGACGCCATCAATCATGGTCATATTAGGGAAAGAAACAGAGAAGGATCAAATCAAACAAGCCATCAAAGAACTGTGGGCTCTCCTCACGGAGAACCAGCGTCTTCTTTTGATGCAACACGCATTTATCGAGAAGTTCAAGAAGAACGAGTTCATCTACCATGAGAACGACACTCCCGAATATCTTTTCTGTCTCGCCAAGGGAAAAATCAAAATCTTCAAAGAGGGAATTGGAGGACGTCCGCAGATTGTCCGCATGGCAAAACCAGAGGGATTCTTCGGCTATCGTGCCGGGTTCGTAGGCGACCAGTACAGCACCTCAGCCTCCGCCTTCGAGAACGCGGCAGTATGCCTGATCCCCCTCCCTGTCATCAAGAAGATCCTTCATGAGAATAACGAGGTCGCCATCTATTTCATCAAGCAACTGGCGAGTCTGTTGGGACATGCCGACGAGCAGACTGTCAACCTGACACAAAAGCATATCCGTGGACGACTCGCCGAGGCATTGCTCCGACTGAAAAACAAATATGGTACGGAGGACGATGGCAATACCCTCTCTATCAGTATGAGTCGTGAGGACCTTGCCAACTTGTCGAACATGACTACCAGCAATGCCATCCGCACTTTATCTGCGTTTGCCACAGAAGAACTTGTCGCCATCGACGGCAAACACATCAAACTGCTTGAGGAGGCTAAACTCCACAAGATATCCAAAAACGGTTAATCGGGTATCAGGAAATTGATCACTTCCTGCTGCACATCGATATGATAGGCACCTACTGGTGTGCTCATCAGTCTGCCATCAATACCCACCAACGCATGTTTCGCTTCCTCGACCCTCACCTCCTTGGTGCGATAAGGGTGCACACCGCGGTGATTCAGGAAACGCCCTGACACCAACAGCCACAATCCCGCAAAGACTTGTAAGATACCTGTATGGTATACTACCGATACGTCCAACAGTCCGTTATAGGGAACGGCATTCGGAGTCTGCCCATAGCCAGGACCACTTCCCACACACATCGTCATCACTTTGCGGTTGATGGTGTCGGAATTGATTCTCACATGCATCTTATAATCCATGCGGTGGAAGATCATCAGGAAGATTGAGGCAATAAAAGACAGGGTGCGGGAGCCTAACAGCGAACGGGTCTGGCGACGCATATTCATCACATCGGCTATCAGACCGATATTGACGCAGTTCAGGAAATAGCGATGACACTGCTCTCCCTTCTTATTCGTATAACGGATGCACCCTAAGTCTATCGAGCGCACCCGATGCTTCATGAGCCAGTCGACCGTCTGCTCAAGGTTTCCCTCCTTGAAATCCCAGTAACGGGCGAAGTCGTTCATCACACCATGGGGAATCACGCCAAGGGCAATAGAGTCTCTTACCTGCTTCTCCTCGTTCATCAGACAGTTGACCGCATCATTCAATGCGGAGTCACCACCCATCACGATGATGGTCTTATAGCCATTATGAATCAGCATGGTCATCAAACGCTCCACGCTGCCTGTCGACTCGCTCTGCACAAAGTCATACAGCACTTTGCGGTCATCCAACACACGTTGTATCTTCTCCCGTTGCTTACTCGAACGTCCTTTGGGGCAATACAGGATACCCCATCTTTTCTCATCTACTGCCATATCTCTAATATCTCCTTTACTTTCTCTTCCATCGGACGCATCGCGTCAATCCAATGGATGGTAAACCCACGACGCTCCATGCCCCTGAACCATGTCATCTGCCGCTTGGCAAACTGATGGATGGCTATCTCCAAGCGGCTGAACATCTCATCATAGGTCATCTTACCCATCA
>ERZ842401.3050-NODE-3050-length-21303-cov-5.266096_pt1 | contig 21303 bp, 18 predicted proteins | sample MGYA00521270_ERZ842401 | MGnify/ENA primary metagenome ERZ842401 (study PRJEB31892, sample SAMEA3878208) | bioreactor metagenome | biome: Moose rumen | place: Sweden | collected 2011-10 | study: EMG produced TPA metagenomics assembly of the PRJEB12797 data set...
CAATCGTGACATCCCCCACAGCATTGTTGATGCAGCAGAATGACTCTATCACACTGTGCTTTCCTAACCAGAAACGGCGATAGGGTGGGGTATCCATTCTCACGCTATGGTATATCTTCGACCCTCGCCCCCGATGTTGGTACAGTGGTGCCAATAGGCGTACATACCATCGTGGGCGTGCATCCCGCTGATTCATCATCAGGTAGTCCAAAAGCCGTTTCATCTTCGGACTCCCTTTCATCTGTGTCCTTATCTCTTCTTTATTCATAAATCATCGCTTTCCATTGTTTGACAATCGAGTCCACATCGAAGCGCTTGGCTATTTCCGTGGCCTCTGCAGATTTCTTCTTCCAGTCCATCTGCGTCGCCTTCTTCATCTGTTCTGCCAGTTGTTCTATGTTCCCGTTTTCGAAATAGAGTCCGAAGTCGCCCATAATCTCTTTTGATACAGGAAGATCTGATGAAATAATAGGCAGTCCATGCGACATCGCCTCCATCAATACGAGCGGCATCCCTTCCCATCGTGAACTTAGAACATAAATTTGAGCATTCGAATAATACTTCTGTATTTGGCTAGTAAATGGATGGATAGTAATCCTTTCTTGTAGCTGATATTTATTGATGAGATCTCTATAAGTAGGTTTTTCTACACCTTCTCCTACTAAATCAAGTGTCCACTCTTTGTTTTCTTTAGCAAACATGTTGAAGGCTTGAATCAACAAATCAAAGCCTTTATGTTGAGGCGAAAATCGGCCAACGGCCAAAAACTTCTTTGATGTGCCTTTTGATGGAAGCCCAGGAACGAGTGTCAACGGATTGTAGATGACGTCTACCGAGAAATGATATTTCCGTGCATCATCTTGGCAGAGTACAATGGTCTTGTCCAGTTTTTCCAGCTGATACTCGTAGTGCTTCCGTAGCTCCGTTCCAATGTATAGAGAACCCTTACCAAAGAGTGCTTCGTATGAGTTGTGAATCCAACCGATGAACTTTACTCCTTTTATTCTTTTTCTGCATGCAGCGAGTCTGACAGCCAATGGGGCGTGAACCCCGATGATGACATCATATTTACCTTCCCCCAGTTCTTTTGCAAGAGCATCGCTTTTTTCCTTTGGAAATGAGCTGTGACTATACCAATCGGAGGTTAATCTGTTTTGGGGTAGCACTTTCCGATAGAGGAAACTATACGTTTTGCAAAATAGTTCTTTCCATGCTGGGGTGTTTGGATAGGCAAAATATCGATAGTGAATATCTGCTTCATGTAGCTCGTAGAGCGTCGTGTTTTCCATTGATGGATGGTCGAAAGTTACAATCGTGACATCGCAGACCTTCGCCAGTTCCTTGGCAATGACTGCAGTTACCCGCTGTACTCCCCCGTAGGAGAAGATTGAATCCATCAAGAAGCATATTTTTTTCATATCAGCGACAAAAATACGATAAAATATTGAGAATTCCAAAAAAGTTTTGTAAATTTGTACCGTTAAAAACAAAAACGATGAGTCAGGTCCCTCTTAAAATAGTATATTGCACACCGTCATTATATTTAACAGGAGGTGTGGAACGCGTCTTGACTTTAAAGGCAAATTACTTTGCTGAACATTTCGGCTATGATATAACGATTATTCTAACTGACGGAAAGGGAAAGCCTTTTGCTTATCCTCTGTCTGAAAAGATTCATATAGTCAATTTGGATATTAATTTTGATGAGTTGTGGTCATGTTCTTTTATTAGGAAGGTTTTTGTCTATTTGAAGAAACAGCGAGATTATAGGCGAAAGTTGACAAAAGAATTGATGCGTATTAGGCCGGATATAACAGATACATTACTTCGTCGTGAGATAAATTTTATAACTAAGATAAAGGACGGCAGTAAGAAAATTGGAGAATTGCATGTCAATAAGGCTAATTATCGAAATTTTGAAGCAAATGAATCAAATTGGTTCAAGGAACTTTTTGCAAAATTTTGGATGCACAATTTGATAGGTCATCTTAGCCAGTTAGACAGATTCGTGGTATTAACAGATGAGGATAAGGCTTCTTGGTATGAAATAAAAAATGTTATGGTAATTCATAATCCCTTATCGTTTAATGTCCAGAAAATCAGTTCACATAATACAAAAAGGGTGATAGCTGTTGGTCGCTATACTTATCAGAAAGGATTTGATTTATTATTAAGAGCGTGGCAAAAGGTCGAAAAACAATGTCCAGATTGGGAACTTGCGATATTTGGTGATGGAGACAAGACCCCATATGAAAAAATGGCTGTGGATTTGGGTTTAGATTTAAGGCGTTGTTTTCTTAATAGCCGTACGGACAAAATCAGGGAAGAGTATGCGAAAAGTTCAATCTATGTGCTTAGTTCTCGTTTTGAGGGTTTTGGTATGGTTTTAGTTGAGGCTATGGCTTGTGGGTTGTCTGTGGTTTCATTTGCATGTCCATGTGGTCCTCGAGATATCATTAAAAATGGAGTAGATGGGGTTTTGGTAGATAATGGTGATGTTGAACAACTAACTCGACAACTGATTCTCTTGATGAAGGATGAGACAAAAAGACAATCAATATCTGATGCGGCCATTCTGAATGTTCAGCGTTTTCAGCTTGAACAAATAGGCGAAAAATGGAAGAATCTTTTTGATGACGTTGTTCAAGACAAAAACAAGAATGTGCTTAGATACTCCTAATTATGAAAATACTATTCCTTGTATATCATGGTTTTAGTGACCATAGTGGAATCTCAAAGAAGATACATTATCAGGTTAAAGGACTACGTGAGAATGGTCATGATGTTCGTTTGTGCTATTATGGTTTTGCAGAGAATGGTCATCGTTGCCGCTATGTAGACAACCAGATTATAAAAGACTATGGTAAAGGATGGTTAGCTGGTTTTATGCAGCGTTTAGACTATAGTTGTATTTACGATTATTGCAAAACTTCAGGAATAGATTTTATTTATGCTCGTTGTTTTCAGAACGCGAACCCGTTTTTGATCCTTTTTTTTAAAAAAATTCGGAAATTACGTATAAAATGTGTGACGGAAATTCCTACATTCCCATATGATGGCGAGTTTGAACATAGTACCTATCTTTCAGGAAGTGTCAATTTTAAAATAGATAAATTATTTCGGAACAGACTTTATAGCTATATGGATGGTGTTGTTACTTTTTCTGATGAAGAAGTAATATTTGGACAGCGTACTATCCGTATCAGTAATGGAGTGGATTTTGATAGTATTCCATTACACAACCCTTCTCCTAATGTTCTTTCTGATAACTTACATTTAATAGGCGTTGCAGAAGTACATCCATGGCATGGCTTTGACAGGTTAATTGCGGGAATAGGAGAATATCAGGGAAAAGTTAATGTTTATTTCCATATTGTAGGCGGAATACATCCAGATTATAAGAAGAATGTCCTTCTTCCGATTATACAGAAATACCAGATAGAACAAAAGATTATTTTTCATGGTGCTTTGTTTGGTGAGCAACTTGACGATGTCTTTAATCAATGTCAATTTGCCATAGGCTCCTTGGCTCGTCATCGCAGTGGTATTACATCCATCAAGACATTAAAGAACCGCGAATATGCTACACGCGGCATACCTTTTATTTACAGTGAACAAGATAGCGATTTTGATAATCAACCATATGTGATAAAAGCACCTGCAGATGATACTCCTATTGATATTTCAAAAATAATAGATTTCCTGTATAATTTTGATATTGATCCTGATATAATTCGTCAATCGGTGAATCACCTCTCTTGGAAGATTCAGATGGGACAAGTAATTAGAGAAACATGTAATTAAAAAAAGTTAGTAAATGGAAGAGAAGAATCCTTTAGTAAGTGTCATCATTCCAAATTACAATCATGCGAAGTTTCTTGATGCACGTATCAACAGCATCTTGAGCCAAACCTATTCGCAGTATGAAATTATCCTTTTGGATGATTGTTCTACCGACAATAGTCAAGAGATAATAGAAAAATATAGGAATAATCCTCATATTTCTTGTGTAGACATAAATAGTACAAATGGAGGCTCTCCTTTTGCTCAGTGGGAGAAGGGGTTCGCTTATGCAAAAGGAGAGTTTATTTGGATAGCAGAGAGCGACGATTGTTGTGAACCTCAGTTCTTACAACGAATCATGAATGAATTTGAAAAAATCGGTGAGCAATGCGTCCTCTGTTTCTGTCGTTCTGTCAAAATTGACGTGGACAATAATCATATAGGTGAAGAAGGATTGGAGAGTGACAAATGTTTTGATGGACCGACATTTATAAGAGCTTATTTGAGCAGATTCAACTATGTTGTAAATGCAAGTTCTGCTGTGTTTAGAAAAGCTATTCTTGGAAATGTAGACAGATCATATACCCAATACAGAGCGTGTGGTGATTGGGTGTTTTGGATAGAAATTAGCAAAAACGGTAAGGTTGCATATGTTAATTCTCCTTTGAACTATTTTAGACAACATAGTATGAGTACAACAGCTTTACAAACAAAGTCAGGGAGAGGCGAATATGAGCTCATAGAAGTCTTCAAACATATGACAGAAAATGGCTATATTGGATTAAAAGAACTTCTTCATGCAAAGGTAATCCATATATACTCATTGCGATACGGTAAACAAAAAGGATTCTATTCTAAGGAATCTGAGGAAGATTATATAAGAAAATGGAATGAAACACTTTTTGTCAAAGGTGTTGTATGGTTCATTCATATTTTGCAAAAGCTGGGTATAAGTTTAACGAATTGGTAAAACAAATCATAATGAAGACAATTTTAGATGTCGGATATGGAAAAGACACGCTTCATGAGTTGTATATGACTGGTCAGATGTCGAGCCGGCTATTATATGGTATGGAAGAAATAAGAAAGGATGGCTCTTTCTTGGTAAAAGAATGTTCGTTTTCTGATCAAGGCGGCATAAAAGGATTTCTATATAATAATATTAAAGTACTAAGGTCTTCTGATATAATTTTTATGTCATATATATATGAAGGCCCTTTGCTTCTTTTGGCAATATTAAAAAAAATAGGTTTTTTCAAAAAGAGGAGAGTTGTTGGCGTCAGCCATACAACTATCCATCTGAGTAATAAATGGTTTTTCCATATATTTGATAAATGGATTTATGACATTTTTGATATGGTGTTATTTCATTCACGCAAAAATATGGATGAGAGTATTCAATACGGAAATGTTAAACCTGCTAAAGCTGATTTTCTTTATTGGGGCGATGATTTAGATTTTGTAGATAATCATTTTCTGCAGAAACCATTTTCCAATTATTTTATATCAACAGGAAGGGAAAATCGTAATTATAAAACATTAATAGAGGCTTTTGCCAATGAGAATTATCAACTTCGAATTTATACCAATAGATGTGTATATGAAAACAGATATGACTATTTGGATTCGATGAAAGATAAGTATTCTAATGTTCAAATAGAAATGGTAGACAAAAGTAATTCAACAACTTTGTATCTAGCGGAAAAAACAGCAAATTGTTGTTGCGTAGTTATCCCTTTGATTCAAGAAAAAATCAATTATTGTTTAGGGCTTACTTCTGTTGTTGAGGCTATGGCTTATGGAAAACCGATAATATCAAGTGTCAACCCATATTCGCCTATAGATATTGAGAAGGAAAGAATAGGTTTTGTCGCAAGGGATGTTGAAGAGTGGAAAAATGCAATTAGATATATTGGCGAAAATGTGGACGAGGCCAGAGAAATGGGTAAGCGAGCACGAAAGCTTGCAGAAGAGATATATAATATGAAACATTGTGCAAATCAACTAAAAGAGATTTTTGATAAGTTTTAATTAAATGAAAGTACTCTTTTTTACTATACAACTATCAACTATTGGTGGTATTGAACGCACCTTAATAGATAAAGCCAATTATATGGCTACTAATGGGCATGATGTTTTTGTTGTGACAGTAGAGCAAGGCACATTACCATATTCTTACGTTATTGACAAGAAAGTACATCTTATAGATTTAGGAATCTTTTATTACCATAGATTTCGACTCCCTATATATAAACGGTTAGGTTTCTGTCTCCATGCGCGAGAGCGATTTCGGGTGAGTTTTAGTGAAGTTTTAGAACGAGTAAATCCTGATATTTCTGTCATAACGACTCCTAATACAGAAAACTTCCTTTATGATGCTATATCTCTTTCAAAAGTCTTTAATGCGAAGGTAATTATTGAGTCCCATTTATTCTTTAATTACCATTTTGTTCCTAATGGCTTTTTTGAAAGAATTATTCAACTAATGTATAGCCCAATGAAAGGACTTAGACAGGCAGATTTGTTGATAACATTGACAGAAGGCGATAAAAGTAGTTGGATAAAACATGGCATTCAAAATGCCACTGTAGTGCCTAATCCCCTTCCCTTTTCTCCCCAAAATCTAGACAAGCGACAGGCACAGGAGGGACGAATACTATATGTCGGTCGATTAGATAAACAAAAAAGAGTTGATCGGCTAATAGATGCATTTGCTTTGTTGGCAGATAAATACCCTGCTTGGACCATAGATATATTTGGTGAAGGGACTTGCCAGACTCAATTAGAGAAACAAGTGAAGCATCTAAAACTTGCAGATCGTATCCGGTTTCATGGTCCGACAAATTGTGTGATAGAAGAGTATCAGCAAAGTCAATTTTTTGTATTATGCTCTGATTACGAAGGTTTTGGACTCGTTTTAATTGAAGCGATGGCCTGCGGTATACCTGTTGTTTCAACCGATTGTCCTTTTGGCCCTTCTGATATCATAGAGGATGGATTAACAGGACTTCTGGCAAGAATGGATGTTCAAGATTTAGCTGCAAAAATGGAGTGGATGATAACTCATGAAGCCGAACGAAATATGATGGGAGTTAGAGGGCGCCATGCAGCAGCCAAATACGAGAAAGAAGAGGTGATGAAAGAGTGGGAGCGTGCATACATGTCCGTTTTAAAGTGATTTGAAAGAGTGATTATGGCCAGATGGTACGATAAATACATATCGATTTATGGGAAACCTTTTAGCGAGGTTCCCCTCAGTATAAATTGTGAAATTCTAGAGCATTTAAGGCAAATGCAGAGTGAGGAACCGTTGGTTAGCATTGTAGTCATTGCCTATAACGAAGAAAGGCGCCTGGCAGCGTGTCTTTGGTCATTGAGTGAGTTGCAGACCAAATACCCTGTAGAAATCCTAGGTGTTAATAATAATTCCCAAGATAAAACAGAGGAAATATTTAAGGCTTTGGGCGTTCCGTATTATAACGAGATGAAGCAGAGTCCAGGTTTTGCTCGTCAATGCGGTTTACTTCATGCTCGAGGTAAGTATCATTTCTTTATTGATGCAGATACTTTTTATCCTTCATGTTATGTAGATAAGATGATGGAGAAACTGACAAAACCTGGTGTGTCGTGTGTGGGTACTTTCTGGAGCTTCTACCCAGACGAAAAGCATACAGCTTTCGGCCTGTTCTGGTTCGAACTGATACGTGATACTTTCTTATGGGTACAGCATTTTAAGCGTCCAGAACTATGTATTCGAGGTATGACTTTTGCTTTTCGTGCTGATTATGCCAAACAAGTGCAAATCCGTACTGATATTCGCAGAGGAGAAGATGGTTCATTAGCACTTTCACTAAAAAAGTTTGGTAAAATAGTTTTTATGTATGATCGTGAGGCCCGTCCTATTACTGGTTATGGAACACTAAATGAAGGTTCCCTCATACAGAGTCTTTGGTATCGTGCTAAATATCAGTTGAAAGGGATTACCCGTATTTTCCACTCCACTGATCATTATGAGGATTCTGAAGAGAACATGGTGAAGTCGAAATAAGCATTTGTTCGTCGAAATAAGTCCACACCTCCCTAAATTCTCTGAAACACCGATGTACAATGGGTTTAAGGGAGAGACCTAGGGTGTTAAGTTAGGGACTGTCGTAATTATTGTAAGCATTATTTGTGAAATCACCAAATGTTTCTTCGGCTTTCTCTATTAAGGGTTTATAAATATATTGCTTATTTTGAGTGCAAAGGTGTAAAAATATTTAATATTTATCCAAATTAGGATAATCGCTGCAGGGTATGTCGAATTGGTAACACCAATTGTCTCTAGAGTCTCTAAGATTTCCTCTTGGGCCATGCTGGTTTCCGCTTTTCATGTATTCACCATTTACTGCATAGCGCACCTTGCAGTTTTGGGGTACTTCAGAGCATGTGATCTTTACGCTGTCGCCAAGCAAAGTCAAGGATCTTGCTATATTCCTATTGTCTGGTGTAATAACGCTAAAACCATAGTTTGTTGCTTTGGCAACTTGAATAGTGTCAATTGTGAGGGGTGGAGTGGGGACATTAAAATTCACTATAATATCATTGTTTTTAGCCTTTGCAGAAAGGGGAATCAAACCTTGAAACCGCTTGCTCTTTCCAAGTATCCCTAAAACAGACCGGGCTGCCAAATCTCCAATATGTTGTTGTCCGTTGCCGTCAATGTGAATCTTTTCTCTTACGCAAGTGTATGGATAGGTTGGACCACTTGCCCAAAACCGATTGTCGTTATGTAAAAGACCAACAAAGGTCTGTGGAACATAAGTTTCACGGCAGCTATAACTATCAGCCTTGAATTTCTCTGCCCTTGTCAGTGAGTTCGCCTGATAACATATAAACCGAATAGAATCCTTGCTATGGGTTATTTCCTGGATATCTGCATTCATATCCTTCCAAATCTGGATTAGCATCTGTTTGTAGTCGGTATTGGGATAGTCTACGATATCTGATTCACCTTGCATCCAACAAATTGCAGGAATGATAAAAACCCAATCATTGTCTTTTGCCTGAGTGTATGCGTTTTTAATGTTGTCAATAAATCTTTGATAAGGTATAGTCCCCTTACTTAAATTGGCAATGGCTGTAGCTCCTTGCCCTCCAGGGAATATACATATCAGTGTATCGTTGCCAGTCTTGTCAGCTAAGCGTTGTGCCATTTTATATACTGAGAGTTCGAACGAGCGTTTCTGATATCTCACCATTTTTTTTGCCCATTCCTTGAATTCGTTAATGTCGAAATAGCCAAAGTTATGGTCTAGATTCTCAGTGACAATGCGTCCTCCAGCATAGTTACTGAGAGAATCAAAGTCAGTAATAAGTTCTGCTTCTTCTCCCAAAGCCAGACTTTGGCCATAGGCAGGGATGCAGAGAACAGTATATTTTTCTCGGTTCTGATGGCAAGAAACTAAAGCCAGTACGATAAAAAAGGTCAGAAAACTTTTTGTCATTTTTACTTTTCGATTAGAAATTCATGACTTTCTCAATGATAGGGGCAATGTCGTAGTATTTGTATTCTGCCAATCGGCCTCCAAAGATAACGTTTCTTTCCTGGTCTGCCAGTTCTTTGTACTTCAGATACAGCGAGTTGTTCTGTTCGTCATTGACGGTATAGAAAGGTTCGCAACCTTCATTCCATTCTGAAGAGTACTCTTTTGAGATGACCGTTCTTGGACATTTGTAAACATCTTCTCCAAACATTTCGAAATGTTTGTGCTCAATAATTCGGGTATATGGAACTTCTGCTTCGGTGTAGTTCATTACGGCATTTCCCTGATAGTTAGGGATATCATGTATCTCTTCTTCGAACCTGACTGATCTCCATTGAAGTTTGCCGAATCGATAGTCGAAATATTCATCTATCTTTCCTGTAAAGAGAATCCTGTCTGCAACACTCTCCCAATAATTGCGTTCGTCGAAAAAGTTTACGCCAGTTCGAGTCTCGATACCGTCAAGCAGCCCGTCAATCAATTTGTTAAACCCTCCCATCGGTATGCCCTGAAAGCGGTCGTTGAAATAGTTGTTGTCATGGACGAAGCGAACAGGAAGTCGTTTGATGATAAATGGTGGCAGGTCTGTGCATTTCCGTCCCCATTGCTTTTCGGTATATCCTTTGATCAGAGTTTCGTATATGTCTTTTCCAATAAGCAGCAGGGCCTGCTCCTCTAGATTGCGAGGCTCAATCACCCCATCAGCCTTCATTTTTTCAATCGCTTCTTGTCGCTGCTCTTCAATCTTTACCTTGGCTTCTTCTGGTGTGAGTACGCCCCACATCTGATAGAAGGTGTTCATGTTAAAGGGCAGGTTATACTGTCGTCCTTTGTAGTTTGCTATCGGTGAATTTGTATAGCGATTGAACTCAACTATAGAGTTGGCAAAATCCCACACCTTTTTATTATTAGTATGGAATATATGAGCACCATATTTATGAACGTTGATGCCCTCAATGTTTTCACAATAGATATTGCCACCCAGATGTGGGCGCTGATCGATAACCAAACAACGCTTACCTTCTTGTTTGGCTTTGTAGGCATATGTGGCACCATAGATGCCAGCACCGACGATTAGCAAGTCGAACTCCTTATTCATAAATTTAGCATTTGTATTTTTTGCAAATTTACTATTTATTTTTGAAAATACCTCGTATATTTTCTTTTTATCATTGTTTTTTTATATATTTGCAAACAAAATACTCGAAATATGAGAAAATTAGTATCTATATTAGTTCCTTGTTATAACGAAGAATTGTCACTCCGAAGGTTTTATACGGAGGTAATAGATGTTATTGATTCAATTGATAATTATGCCTGGGAAATTTTATTTATCAACGATGGAAGTAAAGATAGAACGTTGGAAGTAATCAAAGAATTTTATGAAAAGGATAAAAGAATATCATATATAGATTTGGCTCGGAATTTTGGCAAAGAAAGTGCTATGTTGGCTGGCTTTGATTACGTAAAGGGAGATAGTGTGATTATTATGGATGCAGATCTTCAAGATCCTCCGTCCTTAATACCTCAAATGTTGGATTTGTGGGAAGAGGGTTATCAAGACGTTTATGCTAAAAGGAGATCTCGTGGGAAAGAAAGTTGGCTTAGAAAAAAAATGTCATTGGCTTTCTATTTTATACTGGACAAATCCACTCGTTATGAGGTTCTTCAGAATGTTGGTGATTTTAGACTTTTGGATAGAAAGTGTATTGATGCATTAATACAACTGCGTGAAAATGAAAGATACACAAAAGGCCTTTTTTGTTGGATTGGCTATAGGAAAAAGGAAATATTGTTCGATAGAGGAGACCGAATCGCTGGTCAATCAAACTGGGGATTCGGTGCGTTGTTTGATCTTGCAATAGAGGGTATAACAAGTTTTACGACAACTCCTTTACGAATTGCCACATTTGTTGGAATAATAGTTGCTATATGGGCTTTGGGTTATATGGCTTGGATTATCTTTAAAGTATTTATGTGGGGTGATCCTGTGGCAGGCTATCCCACCATTATGACTGTAATGTTGTTCTTAGGAGCCGTTCAGCTAATTGCGATTGGCATATTGGGTGAGTATATTGGTAGAATTTTCAATGAAACAAAAAACAGACCTACATATCTAGTAAACGAGTATAAAGAGAGAATGAGTAATATTATCAATTCTCAATAATCATATCTTTGCCCATGACAAATGATATATACTCTCTTTCTACATCAGAATCTAGTCTCTTAACATATGGGTTTAAAGGTTTGGGGATATATAGTTCTTGGTAATGAGTAACTCCTTGCGGAGAATTTGAATATTCTTGTAGCATGACTTGATATTCTTTATTAACTAGCCTTGTATAATAGAGAGTTGCTGCCATATGGAATATAAATATAGGTAATATTGCTAATGTTACACCTGTTCTGATTTTTTTTATATCCCAAAAACTCCCCTTCATAATTAATTCTATGGATAATAGTAAAGATAGCATTTCTAATGGGAACTCGATTCTCTGACTATAGTGAGGGACTGCTATAACAAATCCCAGATCTAGTAAAATAAAACCAATTTCTAAACCCCGTTTCTTTATAAATTCTTTTGCAATATTTCGTTGGAAAAGGTAAAATATTAGGATAACAGAAATAAAAAGGAGTAATCGCTTGGAATATCTAAGAATCTCTAATTTCATTACAAAAAGTTCTTGTAAAGAGATATTTGATAATGAATTTGTGCCTCGTCCGATAGTTCCAGGGGACAAAAGGAGAATTACAGTTCCCATAATAAGTCCTATAGTTATAGCGACAAAGGACGGCATTAATTGCTTTCTGGTATAAAGTAGATGTAAAAAAAGAACTCCGCTTAGTGGTACAGAAAACCCTTCATGTAACGAACCGAATAAAAAACTGATTGTTAATAGAATGAAGATTTTCGATGTGTTTGATTCCGGAATGTTACTCTCGCTCCTGATAAGTATTAAAAAATATATTAGAGCTGTTGAAGTCCATAAGTAGTTTATGGCAAAAGAAATACTATAGTAAAAAATATATTGGATTGGTAGGCCTAACCATATTATGCATATCGCAAAAATTATTTTATGATTTGTTTTAATTTCCATCAGTAGAATACATCCATAAATGAATAATATATATACGATGGTATTGCAAATGTTAAAAGAGGATTTTCCAAGAAATCCGCAAAAACATTGTACAATGAAATGAATGAGAAACCGACCATTCATTACTTGGTAATGGTTTATTTGCGATATTAAAGCATCATAAAGATCTGAAACCTTATGGCTTAAATCTATTGGTTCTAATGCTCCCGAATCCCTTGTTCCTAACCATTGAAATTGATAAACCAAATCATCGCAACGTAGTGGCGTTGAATTATTCATTAAAAAAAAGACAGTTCCAATGAATATGAATATGAAATAATAGGTTATTTTGTTCATACTGCAAAAGTAAAGAATTTAATTGAACTTTTAGCCTTTTTATTAGAAAAAGTTACTATAGTTTGTAATTTTACCAAAAAAGATGTATATTTGCAATGAATTTATGGACAATTTTAGAATACTTTTTCCTATTATAAGAAATAGGGTATACTTTTTTAACATATTATTGTTACTGATTATTCCGAGTATGTTGAATGCATATTGGATTAATCACGAACAATATGTTACCTTCTCTAATATGTATAAGTATGGAATTAAAATAAGAGATGGAGCCAATTTCCCTTATATATTATTTATTCCTTTTGTCGTCGCGTATTTTATATGTGCGTTGGATTTGACAATAAAACGTTTTGTGAAATCATCATGGATGCCGATCAAAATGGGAACGTATTTCCTTTTTATGATGCTTTTTGCTGTTAATGTTTTTTTGTTGATGAATTTTCGTACAATGATATCTCCTTCGATTATTATGTTGATGGTAGAGACAAATGGGGAAGAAACGTCAGAATTCATTAAAACATATTTTGTCTGCAGTAATAGTTTGTTGGCATATTTTGTAATATTGTTGGTTTCTCTTTATGTGTTTTTCTCTGAGCGTAAATTTTTAGCAATTATAAAAGGTAAATGGAAGTCGTTTTTGATTTTGATTATATGCATTTATTTTTTCCAACGTTGCGTTAGTCCGCTGAAGATTTTCTCTGAGTTGTTTTATTGCCGAAATTTGTCAGAAGCTGAACTGTGGTATTTAAAATATCCAGTAAATACAAACACATTGTCAAATTTGGTATATTCTGTCTATGTGATGACTTTATCTAAACGTGAAATGCGAGATGCCGTAAATAATACTATAGCCATATCAGGCAAAATTGAGACAACTGACGATGTTAATCTTGTGTTAATTATCGGTGAATCATATAGTAAGCATCATTCCAATTTGTACGATTATCCAAAGAATACAAATCCACGTTTACGAAAACGCATGGAAGACGGTAACTTGTTTGTGTTTAATGATGTTGTTTCCTCATATAATTTGACTAGTTTTGTCCTAAGAAATTTGTTTAGTGTAAATAGTATTATGGATGGAGAAACATGGTCATCATATCCGGCTTTCCCTATTTTGTTTAGAAATGCAGGGTATAATGTTTATTTTTGGGACAATCAACGTACTTTTGGAAGAGCTGACGTGTCTGATTTTTCAATAGCATCATATCTTTTTAATGATAGTATACTTACTCGATCATATACATCATATAATCATCAAACATTTTCTTACGACAAAGAATTAATAGATGATTTTTGGAGTCACGTAAGTCTTGATGGGAATAAGAATTTGATACTATTTCATTTGATGGGTCAGCATACGATGCCTGATAAACGTTATCCATCAGGAAAGGGGTATGATTATTTTACAAAGGACAGCGTTCAAAACAATGAGTTGACCGAAAAACAGAAGATACAAGTCGCTCAATATGATAACGCCACTCGTTATAATGATTTTCTAATAGATGATTTGTTAAACCGTTTGGCAGACAAAAAGGTGGTTGCTATTTATTTTTCTGATCATGGTGAAGAAATTTATGACTTTCGAAAACACTATGGACGTACGCAGGAGAAACAAAAGACAGCAAATCTGCTTAAATATCAATATGAGATTCCATTTATGATATGGTGTTCTAAGCAATATGCTATTGAATATCCTAATGTGGTAGATCAAATCAAACTATCTATAAATAGGCCATTTATGAACGACAATGTTTGCCAGATCCTGTTTGGTTTGGTGGGAATGAAAACAATTTATTACCATCCGGAGCGTGACTTAATATCTCCGCAATATAAAGCTTATAATAATAGAAATGTTCAGGGAATAGTTAATTATGAACAAATAAGATGGGGTAAATAATTTTTATATGTTTATACATCGTGCAAATAAACTCTTGGGAGTCGATTCTTCATTGAAATGTCATCTTTAGTTATGCATCCTCCATGGGCCATGAAAATTGTGTCGAAATTGAATTTGGATATAAGCTTAAACTCCCTTTCTCCTATTTCGTTTTTTGTGCCATAAGGAAATGCAAAATGATGGATTTTTTGTTTTGTCGCTGTTTCCAATTTCGTAATGCATTCCCTAATTTCGTAGTTGAATCTTTCTTCTGAAACTTGATTTAAAGCAGGATGTGAAACAGTATGTCCTCCTATGGCGCATAATGAGTCTTTACTTAAAATACTTATTTGTTCCCATGACATTGCTTGGTTTCTAATAGGGGCAAGCCAGTCAATCTTGTATCTGTCAAAGAGGTTGTCAAGTTCACTTCGCAGATTATCCTGTTTGAAACTGAGGATCTTTTCGCGTAATAGTCTGAATGTGTCCCATCGTTGTCTGTAAGTTTCGCATGGATATGTTATTCCTTCTGAAGTTGTAATGCTTTTATTGCTTAAAATAAGTTCTTCTAATGAGTCCCACCACAAAATTGCTTTCTGGTCAATAAAGTCTGTGGCAACAAATATGGTAAACGGTATTTGGTATTTCTTGAAGATAGGATATGCTTGGGTATAGTTATCAAGATAACCATCATCGATAGTAAATGCCACAAATGGCGTTTCATTTATTTCGTTTTGGGAAATCATTAAACAGAGTTCGTCTAATGAGATAAAACGGAATCCTTTTGACTTGTAGCTCAGAATTATTTTTTCAAGGAAATGTGGTGCAACTTTTAAGTCCTCATTTGTGGGGATTTTTTTAGGGTCTTTTTGCGTTATATGGTGAAGCATGAAAACTACACCGAGGGCTCCGTCCTTCAAGAGTTTCTTCCTGCTGATGGATGTAAGCATTGGATATTGTTCACAGACAAAGGTCTGTCTGTAAAACAGAGAAACATGATTTCGTATTTTTCTGATAATTCCCATCGCTAAGAAAAATATTTTTGTGCAAAAATACTCTTTTTTTGGAATTTATTAGCTATTTTTGCAAAATAATTTAAGATGACAGATGAAACTTTCTATAATTACAGTCAATTATAATGATGCTCCAGGATTGGAACGTACTATCCAAAGTGTAATTTCTCAGACCTATCGTGATTTCGAATTTATTGTCATTGATGGAGGATCTACAGATTCTAGTGTAGATGTCATCAAGAAATACAGTAAGAATATTGACTACTGGGTGTCCGAAAAGGATGGAGGTATTTATCCAGGGATGAATAAGGGACTTCGTCAGGCAAAAGGCGATTATGTCAATTTTATGAATGGTGGTGATAGTTATCATTCTAAGACTGTTCTTGAGCAAATCTTCAGAATAGAGACAGATGCCGATATTATAACAGGGGCACATTGTGGTAGCCCTCATCCGAACGTCGGTAAGGAAGGTGTAACCATGTTTAGTTTGTATACTGGCGCTATAGACCATCAAGCATCTTTTATACGTCGCGAACTTGCTCTACGGCATTTTTATGACGAAAGGTATAAAATTGTTTCGGACTGGAAGTTTTTTATTGAAGCGCTTGTTATTGATAATTGTACGTTCCAATATACTGATATACAGGTTGTTGATGTAGATTCCTGTGGTATAAGTAATACAAATTATAAATTGGATAAACAAGAACGAGAAAACGTTCTTAAGGAATTATTCCCTCAACGTGTCCTTGTGGATTATCGCCTTTTATCCACAATTCGACCAGAATTGTTGGAAATAGCTCCTCAAATTAGCAAATCACAAAAAATATTAAAAGCGGTAATTCGTATAGCTAAACTTTTGCTGAAATTGAGGGGTGCTTGAATTTGTACTGCCAATCCAATGCTTTTTTGATAAATTGGGCAAGGGGATACATGTGATGAGCTGCAGCCCATAATTCAATTCTCAATTTCCAGTCCAGTTGCTTAAATTTCCATATATATTGGTGGGTCTCAGGGAAAGTTTTTAACCAATAATGATAGTTTTCGTCATTGTCAAAATCTTTAATGAGAGATAGCTTCAGAGAAAATTTTCGGTATGCAACATCCATTTCAAATTCTGCGTATCGATGGCGTTTCTTCAATAGCTTTTCAATTTTTTCTCCAACTTTAATTCCGCTGTTGATAGTCTCCTTAGTATGATGAAAAGAAGATGAATCTTGGGTGTGTCTATAATGATATGGAGCAAAATCAATTCCAATTATGCTTTGAGCGTAAAGGTATAGTTGCAAATTAAAGAAAAGATCTTCGCCCATATTCAGACCAATCGGAAATTCGATATTATTATTTCGAATTAAACTTGTTTTAGTAAGTGATGTGCAAAGTGATGGATGAATATCGCCCTTGATGAGACGACTAATATTTTCCTGAACAGTTTCTGCATAGTGCTGAAAAAGGATTGATTTGCTTTCTTGATATTCATGACATATATTACAACCAACTATCTCTGCACCTGTTTCAACTGCTTTTTCATAGAGAGTTTTATACATGTTTTTGTCTACCCAGTCATCACTATCAGCATGAATAACATAGTCACCCGTTACATTTCTCATGCCTATATTTCTAGCATTCGAAACGCCTCCATTCTTTTTGAGTTGAATGACTTTTATGAGTGATTCTCGATAAGGATATTGCTTTATAACTTTAAAGAGCAAATTAATAGTGTTATCAGATGATGCGTCATCTATAAAAATATATTCAATATCTTCTAGTGTTTGCTCAAAGAGTGAACGGGCACACTCTTCTATATATTTTTCACGATTGTATATAGTTATTATAATAGATACTTTGGGATTCATAAAAATTATTTTCTGCAAAAATATAAAATTATTGTGTATTGGTCAAATTTTGAGCAGAAAATTTTGGCTTTTCTAATTAATTGTGTACTTTTGTGGATATATAAAATTAATGCTGATGGAACAGAACATAAAGGTTTCAATTCTTGTACCATTTTACAAAGTCGAGAAATATGTAGGGCGCTGTGTGGAGTCTCTCTTTACTCAAACCTACAATAATATAGAGTATGTTTTTGTGAATGACTGTACGCCAGATAAAAGTATGGAAGTTATTAACAGCTATATTCAGAAATATGGTGTTGCAAATAAATGCAAAATGATTGTTCATGATCAGAATAAGGGAATTTCTGCTTCACGAAACGATTGTTTAGATAATATGACAGGGGATTATTTCCTTTTTATAGACAGTGACGATTATATCGATAATGATATGGTTGAACAGTTAGTGAATGCTGCTGTTAAAGAAAATGCTGACATTTCTGGTTGTGGGTATATAGAAGAATACGAAGACCATCGTGTAAAGTTTCCCCAGTATTATACTAATAATCATGAGGAGATGATGCGAGCCATAACCTTGTTGACTATCAAAGGTGTTATGTGGAAACTATTGGTGCGAAGTACAATTGTAACAGAACACAAAGATGAGGTTCGTTTTATTCCAGATAGGAATATGGTTGACGATTATATGTTCTGCTGTCAGATATTTTATTATGCTCGGCGCTTTGCAGGTGTTGATCGTTGTATGTATCATTGGATACAATACAATCCCAATAACTATACTCATACTACAATATTTGCAGTAGAGAGTCAAGCTGCAGCTATACGTAAAGTTGAAGAGTTTTATAAAGAGAAGGGTGTTTATAATGTGGTTGAGGACGTCCTTCTTCAGAGAAAGTTTATTTCAAAACTTCCATTATTGTTAGATAAGAATTGTCTTGATGTTAAGCGTTGGCGATCATTGTTTCCAGAGAGTAATAAAACATGGAAATGTCTTCCTTTTTCAAATAAGAGTAAGTTGCTTTTCAATTTGGCTTCATCATCTTTTTATTGGCTAGTTTATCTGATAAAATAACATGTTGTAGTAAACGCTCTCACCTCACTAACTTAAATTAGATATGAAATGGTGTAATAAGAATGTTAATGGTTCTATCAAATGAGAAGTGTTATTTGTTGATGGAAAAGAAATGTCGAAATAATGTTTTTGTACCTGGTGCAATAGAATACAAACAAAGGGTATAAATCAGAATAGCAGGGATTACAACGATAGTTGCAAATGCAATTATAGAATTTAAAGTAGGGTCTGGTTTAATATGTAGATGGTAAACCATAAAAAACATATATAAGAGTGCAAAAGATAAGCATGAATAAAATTTGAATATACCTCGCCAATACGAAGATATAGAAGTTTTAAATCCTTTGGTGAAAAGATAATAAGGTTTCCATATTGTTATAATGATGAATAAGCTAACTATTTTCCCTAATAGGATACCAATAATTCCCCATTTTATAGCAATAGTAATAGTGACGACTAGATTTATTAGTCCTTCGGCCCATGCTGCCCAAACGTCTCCATATAGGCCATAGGAATGATTAAACATATCTACAATAGGTCTAGTCTGCATAATATAGAGATTAATCATAAAAAGACTCACAATTAGAGAATTTAATTGATATTCTGTTCCTAGCCACCAACCGATAAAAGGATTAATGAGATACGAAAGAGAAAGAACTAAGATACCTGCAGTTAGATACTTGGCAGAAGATAATTGCCAAAAAACATCTATAATATGTTGCTTGTTCCCTTCGGCAACAAGGTTCCCGATACCAGCTCCCATTCCACTAAATAATGTCAGAAACATTGTGGATAGTTTGGAGATAATCATGACATAATTACCATAATACGCCACCATTTTTAGTGAGACAAAAGCAAATATCATGATTTCGTCACTCTTCGTTAGGATAAAATCTTTTAGTTGATGAATGAGAATTTGCTTGGTCTTTTTGATGACATCAGGATATTCTTTGAGAAGTTGGGGGCCTAAAGATTTGTTGGCTTTTAGCCAAGGATACTCTTTGCTTATTTTCCAGTTCAATACTCCACATTGGATTAAAGCAGCCATAAACTCGATTGCAACCCATAAAAAGAGATTCTTATAATAAATAGCCAAAACTATTTGGAGAATAGATTTCAAAAGATTAAAAGACTGGCTATAGATAGATACTAGATACATCTTCTGGTCAGCCTCAAGCAAGATTTGTCTATAATTAATGAAATAGCCAATAATGTTTGAACCAAGAAAAGCAAAAAATGCAAAGTAAATAATACTTAATCGCATTTGGCTGTTCTCGAATATGAGTGGGAAAAATAGACTGATTATGATGCCCAAACTTAGAATGATTTGGCCTATACGCTTATATAGATAGCCAAGTAATGAAATGATTTCGTTGATTTTCTGCTGATTACTTTCAGCTAAAGGTTTAAAAAGGAAGTAACTGACACTGAGACCGATACCAAGTTCGGAAAGATTTAGTAGGCTTAATATGCTTAGAAGTGTTCCTGTTAATCCAATGAAATCTGCTCCAAGGTTATCTAAAAAGATTTTGCGAGAGAAAAAGGCGACAAAAAGACTTAAGAAGTAGAATAATAATCCCACTTCCGCATTCAGTATACTTTTCCTTGTCCTATTTCCCATCTAATTAAACAGTTTGTTCATATAATACCTAATGTCATTGCCAATCCGTCGATAACATGCATGAATATTTGATACATTCATAGTCTCATAAATATCATCTAACGGCATAATCAATGGTATTGACTTGATATGTAAATGATGATACTCACAAAAAACATTGATTAGTCGTTCGCTCATGTATCCATAAATACGGCTTTGTACCGGATCGGAAATTGGGGGTACCCGTCGCTCAACTTCAAAGAGGATGTCAAAAAGCCATTTAGAATAGGCGTCGAAATTATTCCATTGAGTGATGAACATATTATAGCCAACAGATTTGTTACTATAATCCATTGTTTTTTCAAAGGCTGGAATGTATTTGGGAGATCGTTCTTTAATGATTTGCCGAAGTATTTCCCAATCTTTAGCAATATGAAAGTCTGCATATTGCTGTGTATTGCTAACTCTCCAATGTCTGGCAACAGGTAGAATGATATCGTATTCTTGGAAGATTTTCTCAAAATCAGGGAATATGTAATCCTTGTTTAAGAAATCTTGAGTAGAGATGAAATGTTTGTCTGCTGAAACCAGAGGCCATTTCTTGGTAAAGTCAAAATAGCGACGATAGTGATTAAGGCCAACAATATCTACATTTTTTAGGTTTTTCCAAGCCCAATAGTGGCAAGTCAATTCACAGAAATGGGGATTCTTTTCGGAGATGTTGTCGCCTATATTATCTGGCTGATAGTTGGGTATAGGATTATGGAGAGCTGCCCCAGCTTGGATGGGTAGAAAATATGGATGTTGAGGCAGTGCGACATTTTTATGGGCACATATGAATATTTTAATATTACTCATAGGGATTATTTATCGTGTGAAGTATGGATAAAATCAGTATTTTTATGGTCTATCTTGAGGATATTCAGTATCATTTTCCAGACCAACATGGGTATGGAAAATACCTTACCTAATACAGAATGGCTCCGTAATTTGGGTGGTGTAGCTATGTAGAGTGAGATGCAAAGGAAAAGAAATAATAGCCACCACTTCGTTGACCATACTCGTGAGAGGAAAGTCATGAGAAAGGCCATTGTAAACGTTAGGACGATGAGCATGGAGCGAGGTATCAATGCTTGCTGAATGGTCT
>ERZ842401.3052-NODE-3052-length-21295-cov-4.580461_pt1 | contig 21295 bp, 23 predicted proteins | sample MGYA00521270_ERZ842401 | MGnify/ENA primary metagenome ERZ842401 (study PRJEB31892, sample SAMEA3878208) | bioreactor metagenome | biome: Moose rumen | place: Sweden | collected 2011-10 | study: EMG produced TPA metagenomics assembly of the PRJEB12797 data set...
TATCATAGAGTTCCTCCTAAATTCCTCACAAGCATTTCATTTCATCAAGAATCTGCATTGCGGCCTCTTCAATGCAGGCCCCTTCTACAGACTCCATTATGTAATCGGCTTTTGCAATCCGTTCGCTGTCAGAGGTCTGGTTCCTCATCCTCTGCCTTACCCCTGCAAGCGTGCTGCCGTCTCTTGCCATTACCCTTTCAATCCTCAGTTTCTCGGGTGCTGTAACTACAAGCGTCCGGTCCATGAAAGAATGTACGTAACCATTCTCCAAAATTACGGCGCTTTCAAACACCACAACTCCCCTCTTCCATTTTTTCCACCTCACAAAGTCGGCCATAACATAAGGATAGACCAGTTCCTTTACCTTCTCCATCAGGGTTTTGCTGCTGAAGATAGCCGATGCCATAGCCTTTTTGTCCAACTTCAGGGTACCGTCTTTTCCGCGCAAGACTATATCATCGCCGAGTAAAAGATGCAACCTTTCCAAAAGGCCGGCATCTGCTTCGTAAAGTTCCTTGGTCCGGCTGTCCGAGTCATAAACCTTGCAGCCCAATGATGCAAAAATCCGGCTCACAAAACTTTTTCCGGAACCTATGCCGCCGGTAATACCCAGAACTTTTGCCATCATTCAATTATTATCCTTTCCACAAAGGCGGGTTCCACGCTCACAGACAGAACTCCAGCGCGCAGGCAATCCACACCTACCTTTACCTTTCCGGCGGAGGAGGCTGAGGCATCCTGATAATCCACAAATGCTGCAAAGTCCTTAGCCTGAAGCGGATGCTTCTGCCCGTACTCCTCCCTGAATGTGAGCTTAACGGAAGAGGGCACAAGGAGCATGTTGTAGCCCTGAGGTACATTGCGGGCCTCAACTCCAAGGCTCAGGCTTCGTTCTACATAGCGGCCTATCTTCAGGTAATAAACGGCTTCTGTGCTGCTCATGGTAATGCCCTCTATGGGCTCTATGTCGGTTTCTCCCCTGATGCTTTCCTTGAGTGAGCGGCCGCTGATTTTCTTCGTAAATACGGAATCGATACCCTCAACAAGGCTTCTTTCGCCCATAATGGTTACGGAATCCGGCACCAGAGACAGCCTTTCCAACGGCATATACTCAGAAGCGCAGGTTATGTCTTTCTTCAGGCATACAGGTACCTTCTTATGGAAAGTTGTGGGTATGACGAACACGAGGGTATCGGACAATATTCCTTCTACGGCAACCGAACCGTCCAGCAAATCATTCAAGCTTTCCCTCAAGACAGAAGCCCTCATGTAAAAGGCATCCTGCTTCCCTGGGAACGGTTTGAGTACCGATGGGTTCACCCTGAAACTGAGAACGTTGCCGCTGCCTCCCAAGGTATTCTTGTATCGCAGAAGATAAAAACCGGAAGAAGACCCCCTCAAAATCAGCGGATCCGTAGAAACGGAGTTCAGGACACGGCCCTCCAGCGGAGAGGATATCTTAACCTGATAATGATAGACATAGTGGTAACTTCCGGAAAGTTTCATCACCCCCCATACAACGAGCGCCAATACCAGCGAAACCACAAAAACTATCAGGTCTCCGCCCCACCGTTTTGTCATGCCTGTGCCGTTTTAGTTCTGCTGTACGTCAGAAAAGTCCTTTACGATGGAATTCTTTGCAACCCTTATGCGGACATTCGTGTCTATCCTCATCATGATATGAGTGTCAAAGATGTCCTCAACCGTGCCGTATATTCCCCCTATGGTAACTACTTTATCGCCCTTTTTGAGTTCGTTGCGGAACCTCTGGAGCTCCTTCTGCTTTTTCTGCTGGGGACGAATCATAAGGAAATACATAATTGCAAAAATTGCAACCATCATAATAATCAGCGACAGTCCGCCACCGCCTTGCTGTGCAGGTGCGGCCTGAGCCTGAAGAATTGTAAACACGTTCATAAACAGTTATTTATTAAATTAATTATTTTGTCTTTCTAAAGTCATTCCAGCCCGCCTATCATTCCTCTTGGATCCTTGACAATACGGCCGTCGGCATACATATCCTTGAGTATTCTGTTCAACAGGCCGTTTACAAACGAATAGCTCTTTGGAGTGGAATAGTACTTTGCTATTTCTATATATTCATTTATGGTAACCTTCAAAGGAATGTTGCTGAAAGTCTGCGCCTCTGCAATTCCCATAGATACAATCAGCATGTCTGAAAGCACAACCCGGCCAATCTCCCAGTTGGTCATGTTGGCCGAAACGGTTTCCACAAGGTCATCGTAATTTACAAGCACGGTTCCTACAAGCTTGCGGGCAAAAGCCTCATCTTCCCGGCTGTCAAACAGTTCAGGAATTTCAACCTGCTGTCTTTCTGCTATTGCAGGCAGGTTGTTCAGAAGCATTAACAACACATATTCAAGGTCTTCCAACCACCATATATTGCTGTTTTCCAGAGCATCTTCCAAAACCGTATTGTCATCAAGTTCCTCGGAATATATCCTGTGGAACAACTTCAGGGCATCTCCCATCTGGGGATTGTCCAGAGCAATATATTCTTTAAAATACTCTCTGGAGCATATTCTGGCATAAATATCCTTCAGCGATGTCTCAAACTCAGACCAACTGACTGCATGATTGTTGCACCAGTTCATAAAAGCACTGTCGGCCTTAAGAAGAACCGAAAAAGGATTTGATGCAAACTTGCTGCATTCGTTAATTATCTCTATATCTGGATTGAATTTACGCTTCTGCTTCAGAATCTTGTCCTGAGCCATCGTCTGCAGGGCCACGGGCAAAAGAGCCATGAGGGCATACAGACGCCTGGTCTGTTCAAAAGCCTGAAACAGTTCCTTTTCGGCAGCTGCGGTATCCGTTGAACCGGTTGCCACCCTGCTGTAAAGCTCCTTGAAAGCCTTAATTCTTATAAGTGTTCTGCTTATCATTTCGCAATGTCAAATAACTTACAAATATAACTATAATGAATTTGAAAAAAAATTCTATCTTTGCACAGTAATTAAAACTGCAAGATTATGTATCAAGAGGATTTTGACAATGCTTTCTCACAGGAGAGAAGTGGGGATGATATTTATTCAAGGCCTGTTAGAGCCGGCAAAAGGACATATTTCTTTGACGTCAAGGCCACCAAGAACAACGATTACTACCTTACCATAACCGAAAGTAAGCGCAAAGTGGAAAAGGATGGCCGTTTCTCTTACGATAAACACAAGATTTTCCTCTACAAAGAAGATTTTGAGAAGTTTGCAGCCGGCCTTGAGGAAGTTGTACAGTACATAAAGGAAAAGTGCCCCGTTCAGGAAAGAGTCTATACAGAAAACCCTGAAGTCACCGGCAAGGCCTCAGGCAATGAATTCACCGATATAGACTTCGACAAACTCTGATCAAGAATAAGGACAAAAAGCAAGGTGCACCTTATGACCAGGTAGAAGTCAAGCCTACTTTCCAGGGTGGCGATGCCCAGAACTTTGCTACATGGGCTATGAGCCAGATCAAGTATCCGGCAGAAGCTGTCAAGGCCAAAATCGAAGGAAAGGCCCGGATAAAAGCCAAGATGGGCTGACCAACCATATAGTCTGTGGCGAATCTATGACGATTCTCATTTGCGCTTCTCCGCTCTCATTGCCTTGATTTCCTCATTAATCTCAAAGATAGCTATAAAGCCCTAATTACCAAAGGAAAAGAATAAAGTATGCCGAAATTCTCAGAGGTTATTTGCAGAAATTGTACCAGATGCGAAAAGTGATTCCGAAAATGATTGAAGATTTCCGGAATTAAATCCGAATATATTTAAAGATTTTTGGAATTGATTCCGAAAAATTCATTATCTTCGCAGCAAAAGTTAAGTGAAATGATCCAGAGAATCGTTGAAGACAGAATCCTGAATGCCCTGTCAAAGAACAAGGCTGTCACGATAATGGGAGCCAGACAAGTTGGGAAGTCCACTCTGGCAAAAGCACTGTTTTCTGGCAGCGGAGATGTACTCTTCCTGGATGGAGATGAGCCTGATATCAGAGCAATTATGAAAGAAGCCACTTCTTCAAAACTGAGAGCTATCTTCGGAAAAGCTACTACAGTAGTCATCGATGAGGCGCAGAAAATTGAGAATATTGGTAATATCCTTAAGCTGATTACAGATAATATGAGCGATATCCGGTTAATCGCCACCGGAAGCTCAGCATTTGAGCTTGCAAAAGATGTGAACGAATCATTAACCGGACGTAAGAGAGAAATCAAACTGTTTCCATTGTCATTTGGAGAACTGGTTGCAGACACGAATCTAATTGAACAAAAGCGATTAATTCCACATCGGCTGTTGTATGGATGCTATCCGGAGGTAGTCACATCACAAGGAGACGAAAAGGAAGTCCTGAAAGAGTTGGTTAACAGCTATCTATACAAAGATATCCTGAACCTCAGGGATATTGCTAAACAAGACAAGCTGGAGACTCTGTTAAGGGCCATTGCCTTTCAGATTGGTTCGCAAATCAGTTACAATGAACTGGCCAATCTGATTCATCTGGACTCCAAAACTGTTGAAAAGTATATAGATATTCTGGAAAAGTGCTACATAGTGTTCCGCCTGCCTTCTTATGCCAGGAATCTTCGCAACGAACTCAAATTTGACAAGAAAATCTATTTTTGGGATATGGGCATCCGCAACGCTGTCATCGGCAACTTCACCCCTGTTGAGATACGTGATACAAATGAAGTTGGCCATATGTGGGAGAACTGGCTGATGGCCGAAAGAATGAAAAAACTTGAATATGAAGCATCTTTCGCTTCCAAGTACTTCTGGAGGACGACAGCAAAGAAAGAAATCGACCTGATTGAGGAAGAAAACGGAAAGATTCAGGCCTTCGAATTCAAATGGAAAGAGACCGACAAAAGCATTTGCCCAAAGGCTTTTTCTGAAGCATACCCAGAAGCCTCTTTCAAGACTATCACACCCGCAAATTTTCACGAGTTCCTGCTGTAACTCTCAATCGCGACCACTTTTTTGCAGTCGCATTTTCAGTCTCAGAACAGTGTGGAAAAGGCTAAGTCTTAAAACAGAAACCCCTTCCTGATATGTCTGGAAGGGGTTAGTTGTTCACTGGAGGTACCAGTGAGAATCATTATCGAGATTGTCACTGTATAAATTCGATATCATCAACTTCCAGCTTTTGTTTGCCAAAAGTGTAGAAACCAAAGCCTGTATACTCCAGAGGCATATAACGCATTTTCATTATAGGCACATCATCTACAAAAAATGAAATAGTTTTTGTGTCGCTTTCAAGTCTCCAGTTTTGTCGAGCTTTACGTTTGACACTCCATCTAACGCCTTGATGTTTTGATCCGACAAGTTTATGTTTTTCCCTACGGACAAAATACACCATTTCATCGGAGAAGATAAAGGCATAAAAATTACCGTCATCTTTATAATTGAAAACAAGTCCTACGTATTTATCATCATCCAGTTTTCCAATAGTTACATTAGTTACTATTGTGAAAGAACGATCCATGTTAAGAGGTGCATAACAAGAACAAATAAACCAATTACAAGAGGATTCGCCAGTCATTGCTTGCCAAAATTTGGAAGTTCCTTCCGTCTTGATGGTTAGAACTCCCTTTTCTATAATTGACGTTCCAGAATCTATTTTCTTCGGGGTTTCGTTCCACCCTAAAGAATTTGAGTCAAATGTTTCTTTGATGCTTTGAGCGTTTAAGGCCGCTATTGAGCCTAAGATAGCTAAAAAGGTTATGACAAATTTTGTTTTCATATGAGTGTAAATTATAAACTGCTGACTTTTCCGATTCTCGTTTGGAGTTCTTGAATTATGCCTTCAAATTCTTTAGGAATTCTGTCTATGGCTTCAAATTCACCATGTTTGGCTTCATAAGCAGATGCAATTTCAGAGTCGACTTTGATTTGAAAAGCAACTCTGCTAGGAGTAGAGATATCTCGAATAGTAACCCTGTTTCTTATTTGCTTATCAGATAATGTAAAATGTTTGTATTGCCAAATTGTTTGAACATATCCTCCGTCATAATCAGTGGAGGCTATCTCATTGAAATAATTCAGAAGAATTTGGTGCAATAATTTCCACGCTTTACTGACGTCAACATGACCATTTGAATCGATAGTATAATATTGAGGGTCTATCAGCACTGTAAAATATTTATTAACAATACCTGAGGCAGCAGAAGCACGATAAAGACCATCTTGCTGCATCGTGAAAGAAATGGATTTGCGTCTATCTGTCCCATAGTATTTAGTAAGAATAGTATTGTATTCAGAACATTCAATCCTAATAACAACAACCTTTCTTCCACGAGGTTTTTTAAATTCGGCGAAACCATACCCGGCAAAATTATTGTCGATATATATGGATGCTTCTTGTGGTTCTACAGAAATCTTGACTGTATTCTGAGAATAACCCACAAAAACAAAAAACAATAAGATTATAAACAGTAATAAACGTTTCATATAAAATTTATTTTGAATGAATTTGTCTGTCTGAAGAATATGACTGGCGATCTTGTACATTTAAATCAAAGAGTTCTCTGTTGTGTCCCTTGATATAGTAATTTCTTGAGAAAACACTGATGCCATTTTTCTTGCACTCAACGCTTGCCGTAGTTGTTCCCCGAGGCGCTGTAAAATTTACATAACCCTTACCAATATATTGCCCATTTACATAAATGTCAAGATCTTCTTGATTGCAAAGAAAGTATACAGAGGTCGCTGAACAAGAGACTAATACAAAAGTCAATAATATAGCAGAGATAATAGCAGTTATGTATTTTCTCATAAGTCAAAGTACCAGGTATTTGTATCAATAATTGCTTTGTACATAAACTGTTTCTCCAATGGATTTTGAGATGCATAAGACGTACACTTGCTTGCAGATGAACCAGAATATATTTTTTGCCACTGGCCTCCTAAACCTGTATTTACATATTTTTCAACAACACGTATTTCTGTCCACCCATACCCATTTGAACTTATTTGTACTTTAATTTGCATTTTATATTTAATCCCATCATGATCCATAAAGTATGCTGTAGTTCGGTAAGTCTCATTTAAAGATTGGTTTTGGTTATACTGACTATTACCATTGCTATAAGTAGGTAGATAACCTATCTGAGCAGAGGCTATTCCGCAGATCATAGCAAAAACTGACAATAAAAATAACCTTTTCATAACTCTAGGTTTTAAATTGATATTCATAATACTTAGTATATGTTTCACCTTGCCCAGAGGTGAGTTTATATAAAAAAAAGTGTGGGGCAAATCACTTATCTGAACGGAGGCTCTCGCAAAGCCCTAGCACAAATAAACAACACCCCACACCCGTATGATAAACTAGCCGAAGCTAGAATATCAGACAAGGTGATTATTGGTTTGCCTATCCTTGTGCTAATTGAAATTTGCGAGATTTCCGTTCAAGGATACAGCGAAAACACTTTCATCTGTATGTTTGTTCCGAAGAACATTACAAAGATAGAATTTTTTTTGATATACGGGTATTGGTTGGGGTATAAACAGGTGATATATTCTGCCTCCGCATGTGTTTCGTGAAAAATGTGTAACTTGCAACAGAATTAAAACATATGGCAGACAAAGAAAAACTTTCAAAAATTAGTCTTGTGCCGATTAAAGTCGTAGAATGCCGATATCACATGGATAGCCGTTGGTGCGTGAAGACATGAAAAAGTATTTTAGATTCTTGTTATGGGGAGCAGGTGTGGTCATTTTGGCATGCCTTTCCTCTATTGTTGTCTGTAACCAAATGATAGTGAATAAAGCAAAGGGGAAAACATTTTACGAGATAGACAGCATCACTCCATCAGACTATGGTTTACTATTAGGTACTACTCCACAAACCAGGATAGGAAGAAGAACAAACTACTTCTTCAAGTATCGGATCGATGCGACAGAACAACTCTACAAAGCAGGAAAAATAAAACACATTCTCATCAGTGGTGATGAGAACAGCCTTGACGGAGTTAATGAGGTTAAATGTATGAAAGATTCTCTCGTTGCTCATGGAGTTGATGCAAATGACATCATCTTGGACGGAAAAGGTTATAGAACACTTGATGCAGTAGTCAGAACTGTAAAGGTATATGATATTCACAGCTTTGTAGTTATATCACAAAGATTCCATAACGAAAGAGCTATTTATCTTACAGAATCTCTTGGTCTTGAAGTACATGACATTCAGGGCTACAATGCCGCTGCCCCCACATCAATAATGTCCCTTATGACATATATCCGCGAATATTTTGCAAGGGTTAAGGTTTTTGTTGACATACTCACGGACAAAGAACCTTTGACTTACGAGAAATATTCATGAAAGAGGCTAAGTCTTAAAACAGAAACCCCTTCCTGATATGTCTGGAAGGGGTTGATTGTTCACTGGAGGTACCAAGCAGAATCGAACTGCTGTACACGGTTTTGCAGACCGTTGCCTAGCCACTCGGCCATGGTACCGAATCGGGATTGCAAATATAGCAATTTTTTTGATTATTCAACATAAAGGATCAAACCTTTGAGATATTCACCTTCCGGGTGGCATATATCTACCGGATGATCAGATGGTTGAGTCATCCTGCCTATGATTCTGACCTTGCGGCGGGCAAGTGCTGCTGCCGAAAAAACAGCCAGGGCAAAATCGTTTTTGTCCACCACCTGAGAACAGCTGAATGTAAAAACAATGCCGCCTGCGGAAACTTTTTCTATGGCCATTGCATTGAGCTTTTTGTATGCCCTCAGGGCATTGGGCTTAGCACTCAGATGTTTGGCAAAAGCCGGAGGATCTACTACCATGAGTTGATATTCGTCTTTGGGAACATTCCTGAGATATTCAATGGCATCTGTGCAGATGCACTGGCATTGGCTGTCAAAACCGTTGATTTTAAGATTATTCCTGCAAGCATCTATTGCAATCTGAGAACTGTCAACCGAAGTACAGCCCGTTGCACCACCCTTCATAGCATAAACGGAAAAGCCCCCGGTGTAGCAGAACAGGTTCAGAACCTTTTTTCCTTTGGCCATGCGATAAACCAGTGCACGGTTATCTCTCTGATCCAGGAAAAAACCTGTCTTCTGCCCCTTTTCCCAATCTACTGCAAAGCGGCATCCGTTTTCCAGAACCACAGTCTCTGGTTCAGGCCTCACTCCGTCCTTAAGATACAGGTAATCATCATCGCCCTTGAATGTTCCGATTGGAGTGCTTTTGGAATAAACCGCCAAAAGAGAGTCATTGTAAACTTTCCTGAGTGCCTCAGCGATGGCCTCACGGCTGGCATACATGCCGGCTGAATGAGTCTGCATTACAGCCACATTCTTGTAGATATCCACTATCAGCCCGGGAAGGAAGTCGCCCTCCCCGTGAACCAGCCTGTAGCAGTCTGTAGTTCCGTCTTTTAGGCCGGCAAGGGTTGCAGTTCTCTGATTGAACGCCCTTTGAATTGAGGCTAACCAGAAAGCTGAGTTGATCTGAGAATCATCCCAAACCAACATCCTTACCATAATTGAACCCTTTTGGAAATGACCTTTGCCCAGGAGATTTTTTTCTGAAGAAAAAACCTCAACGATATCGCCGTTTTCGGGTTCTCCCTCTATCTTGGCAACGGCTCCGGAAAACACCCAAGGATGACAGCGGAGAAGGCTCTGATCCTTCCCTTTCTTTAGGTAAATTCTTCCGTTTGATGTTTTCTTATCCATATCAAAACAAATGGTACGCCTTTGATTGTCAGACAGACATAAGCTTAACATACATCTGACGGCAAACCCAGGCATCTATTGCTGCATAGCGCATCTGGGCATCGGAAAGGCGGCTGCTCTCCCAGTTTGAAAGTTGCTGAGACTTAGAAACCCTTATTCCAAGAATAATGGCAGACATCTTTCTCACGCTTTTTTCCATAATGCCGAACTTTTCTGCAAGCGTCTGCAAGTCTATGAATCCTCCGGGCCTGAAGGCGGAATATGAATTGAGACCGTGGATGTCGTCTCGGACTGCGGCCCCAACCTTAATTATGGCCGGGTCGGAAAGGATGGAGCAGAGTTCCTCCGGAAGCCCCAGTTGCTGGAGGCGGAAAATATATGCGGCGGTTTCTGTTGAGAGCTGCAGAAGGGCCATTCTGTTCTTCTGGGCATGAGCCACAAAGCAGGGCTTGGTTTCGGTATCAAAACCTATGACTTTCTCAGCCCTGAGGGCCCTTATGGCATCACCGTAAAGTCTGTTCTGGTTTTCAACCAGTATTATATTCCCCTTAAAATCAGCAAAAGGAAGTTTTTCTATCTGTTCAGTTTCTATATGCGGCAGAAATGTCATTCAGTTCAGCTTTTCTTTTATTTTTTCGTAAGTATAGGGTACAAGTTTCTGGATTCGTTTAAGATTGTCTGGATTCAGGTTTTCCTTGGAGAACGGAACAACAACCGTGGTTACATCCTCGGTCCCTACAGCACGGCCATATTTGAAGTCATGGGTGAGAGACCCGTCCTGCTCCAGGAATTTGTTATCTACGCTGTAGGAAGGAACCGATATGAAGGCATCCACTTCTCCGGTTCTGGTCCTGAGGGCCATGAGCCCGTCCTCTCTGAGAGACCTGCAACATTCAATAGCTGTAAATACGGCAGGATCAATGAACTTAAAGTCATTTGCAATCAGATGCGAATAAACGAGCTTGTTGTTCTTTCTGTATGTCCTGAGTTCGCTCAGGGTCTGCTTGAGGGTATCCAGCAAAAAAGGATAATGGGTGCAGCCCAGAATGATGCTCTTCAAAGGAGCCTGCTCTTTGCTTTGGCGGAGTTTTTCAAGAAGACTCACAAGGTGGAACCTTGCATAGTTGGCGGCGGAATTGAGCTGGAACTGAGTGTATTTGCCATTTTCTTTCTTATAGAGGACGCCGTTGTCTTGGAAGCAGAAGTTGTAAACATCCATGAGGTCTTCATTGATATCGTCTTCTCCTGTGCCGATTACAGGCCCGCGGTAGGTATCTCGCGGAGCAGTAAGGCTGAGATCCACAAAGTCTTTTTCAAGATCTACCGCTTCGGCAAATCCGGCACCTTTCTGGTTTACCACCTGAATGAAACCTTCGTAGCCTCTGTCCTTCTTGACCTGCATTATGGTGTTGGGATAAGCACCTGAATCTATGGTACCTACAGTTGCCATTACTCCTACTGAAAGGCTGTCGCGTTCCTTGGAGGAAAGTATGTCCTCAAAGGTTGCATTCACTCCAGCGTTGATTACACCTATTACCTTTACTCCGGTTCCGGAAAGTTCCAAAAGCCTCTTTATATCGGCAAGACCGTATGCGGTTGCGGTATTGCAGGCAATCACTATAATCTTGCACTTCTGCTTGCGGCCTTTGGGGCTGCGGTCAGAACTGAGGTTGTAAAACTTGTCGCTGAGCATAAAAAGAGCGTTTTTGACAGCCAGTTCTCTCAGATAGTCTGTCTTGCCCTCTGACGGATAGGTTCCGTACGGCATATTTGCTTGGTCTGCAAGGTACTGGAAATCTTCGCCCCTGAAATCGGGAACGCCGTCGGCACCCATGCTTCCATCTATGTTGTTCAAATTATCTGCACTCAGAATAACTTCCAGGACTGTGAGTCCTCCGGTACCGGAATCAAAGACTCCTATCGGCAGCTGGCTTCTTTCATCCTTAGCCTCAAACTCGTCAAAATCTGCATACCAGCGGCTGGAGGTCTGGTTGAGAGCCTTATCCATAATTGGAGTCAAATCCTGAGGTCTGTCTTTTTCATTGTTGCATGAAGCAGACAGTGCGGCTACGGTAACAAAGGCCGCAAGAGTCAGTAAATAAGACAAATACTTTTTCATAATATTACATAATTAGGAACTTTAATAGTCAAATTCGCCCATAGGGCATCTGATTGTCAGCTGCGGAAGCGAGCCGCTGAGCTTTTCTACACGGCCAACCACCCGCGCCCCTACTCCGAGGGCTTCTGCAATGTCTATGATATCCTGAGCATAGGACTCCGAAACATAAAACTCCATCCTGTGCCCCATGTTGAACACTTTGAACATCTCTCTCCACGGAGTCTGGCTTTGAGCCTGAATGGTTCTGAAAAGGACCGGAACATCAAACAGATTGTCCTTTACTATCCGCAGCCCCGGGGCAAAATGCAGGACCTTGGTCTGGCCTCCTCCGCTGCAGTGAATCATCCCATGAATACTGCTGCGCATACGGTCAAGCACGCGCTTTGCCACCGGAGCGTAAGTCCTTGTAGGAGAAAGCACCAGCTTGCCGTAAGTCATGCCGGTCTGAGGCTCAATGTCGGTGAGCTTCTTTGAGCCGCTATATACCAGACTCTCAGGCATGGACGGGTCGTAGGTTTCAGGGTATCTGACGCCCAGATATTTTGCAAACACATCGTGCCGGGCACTGGTAAGACCGTTGCTGCCCATGCCACCGTTGTAGAAATCCTCGTACCTGGCCTGACCGTCTGAGGCAAGACCTACAATGACATCCCCACTCTTAATCCGGGAATTGTCTATGACCTGGCTCCTGCGGATTTTTGCATAAACGGTGGTATCGGCTATTACGGTACGGACAAGGTCTCCAACATCGGCAGTTTCGCCGCCGGTAGGAATGAGCCTCACGCCGTATTCGGCCATCTTGGAAACAAACCGCTGCGAGCCGGCTATGAGCCTTTCTATGACTTGGGCAGGAACAAGATTCTTGTTGCGGCCGATGGTTGAACTTATGTAGATGTCATCCGTAATTCCTACACACAGAAGATCGTCGGTATTCATGACTATGGCATCCTGAGCAATGCCGTCCCAAACGCTAAGGTCAGAGGTTTCTTTCCAATAGGCATAGGCCAGAGACGATTTGGTGCCGGCGCCATCTGCATGCATGACACTGCACCACGGGTCCTGCTCAGCAGAGTAAACATCTTCTACAATCTTGCAGAAGGCCCCCGGAAACAGCCCCTTGTCCGTATTCCTTATAGCCCTGTGAACATCCTCCTTCTGAGACGATACTCCTCTTTGGGCATACCTGTCCATGTTACCTGTTTCTGCCATCTTCTGTATCGGTTGGCTGAGAGCTTATTTGCGCCCCGGATAAACCTTGAGGCCTTCCTCCATGCACTTGATGGCATGCTCTATGTCCTCAACCTTAAGAACATAAGCAAGCCTTACTTCATCTACTCCCCTGCCCGGGCTGGCATAGAATCCTGCTGCAGGAGCAACCATGGTGGTTTCGCCGTTGTAGCTGAATTCTTCCAGCATCCACTTTGCAAAGTTTTCTGCAGAGTCAACGGGAAGTTTTGCTATCGTATAGAATGCTCCCATAGGTTTTGGAGTAAAGACTCCGGGTATCCTGTTCAGAGCATCGCACATGACATCTCTGCGGTGGATGTATTCGGCCTTTACTGCGGCAAAGTACTCGGCCGGAGTATCCAGCGCAGCCTCTGCTGCTATCTGCTCAACAGTAGGAGAGCAAAGACGGCTCATTGCAAATTTCATGATTGCGGCCATAACTTCCTTGTTCTTGCTGACAATACAACCGATACGGGCTCCGCACATACTGTAACGCTTTGATACAGAATCTAAAAGCAGAACATTCTGTTCAAGCCCCGGTATCTGCATCGCTGAGAAATGAGGATCGTCAGAATAGCAGAATTCGCGGTAAACCTCGTCGGAGAGCAGGAAGATATCGTGCTTGCGGACAATTTCGCCGAGCTTGAGCATGCTTTCCTTTGAATACAGAGTTCCGGTAGGATTGCCGGGGTTGCAGATGAGGATTGCCTTGGTTTTTGGAGTAATATATTTGTCAAACTCCTCAATCGGAGGAACTTGGAAACCATCGTCTATCTTAGTGGATATGGGAACGAGCGTTACGCCGGTCTGGATAGCAAACGCACGGTAGTTGGTGTAGAAAGGCTCCATTACCACAACCTCGTCGCCGGGGTTGCAAAGAACGGTCATTGCAAACAGAACGGCCTCGCTTCCTGAAGTGGTAACTATGATGTCAGAAAAGTCTGCGTCTATTCCGATATTGTTGTAATACTTTGCAAGGCCCTTGCGGTAACTTTCTATACCAGCCGAATTTGCGTATGCAAGATTATTGAGGCGGACATTGCGGATAGCCTCCATTACGCACTCCGGAGAGTCTATATCAGGCTGTCCGATATTGAGATGGAAAACTTTTACACCCCTTTTCTTAGCCGCCTCGGCATAAGGCACCAGCTTCCTGATAGGAGAAGCAGGCATTTCTATTGCTTTCTGTGAAAGAGTTAACATGGTTAATGTAATTTATTGATTTTCTTATAGTTTTATCTATTATTCTCCTCAGCGATTTAATCTGCGCTGGCCAGACTGTACATAAAGCCCTCCAGATGTTTCTGAATGTCTCTTGTTGGGCAGGCGTAGTTGTTTATGAGTATGGCAAACTTTATCAGACCGTGTTTAGGACCGGCATAAACATAGCCGGCATAGGTCTTTACGCAGGAAAGGCTTCCGCTCTTGGCATGAACGCCGGAAGCTATCTTGGAATCGTATTTCTTCTTGTCTGTAAGGACATTGCGGAATGTACCAACTCCGGGGTAAGGCATGCCGCCCACAAATTTTTCAAAGCAGGGCTGCTTTGCCATGACAGTGTAGAAGTTGCAGAAGAAATCAGGAGAGAGGTAGTTTTCGCGGCTGAGCCCGCTGCCGTCGTCCTGAGTGTAGCCTGTGCGGTTTACTCCCAGCGAATCCAGAATGATTCTGGCTGCCCGCTTTGCTGCCGAATATGAGCCTTGCCCAAACATCTTCTTTCCGAGTTGCTTGAACAGGGTTTCTGCATAGAAGTTGTCGCTTACAAGCAATGTCTGGCCCACAATCTTCCAAAGTTCCGGAGAATATGTGGTAACTATTTCAGTAAGGTCCTCCTTCTGAGCCTCTTCCAGAGGAAGCACATCCGGCCCCAGAATGCTGATACCCTGAGAAACGGCAAAATCTCTGAAGGCAACGCCGCAGGAAAGATAGGAGAACTTGTTGGAGATGGTGGACTTTATAGTATCTCTGTCAACCGGAACGCTGCCGGTGAATTTGCCTACGCGGGCAAGGTCAGATGCATTGTATTCAGACCAGTCTCCGCTCTTAGCCTCACCTGTAGTAAGATCGTTTATGTATTTGAACCCCGGAATCTGAGGATAGAGGACAATTACCTGCGGTTTGTCTCCCACTTTCTTGCCCGGAACTATCCTGACATTCTGGATATCCTGATGGAACGGAAGCCCGCTGGGAGCTGAGCCGTAGTCGTAACCTATGTTACCCCATGCCCATGATGAAGGAATGACTTCGCGGTCAAGATATGAGTCGTCTATTACTATATTACCCTGTACTTTCCTAATTCCCAACTGTTTCATGGCATCGGTCCAGACCCCGAATATGGAATCTATCGGATAAGCCATTCCGTCTTCGCTGCCAAGCGTAGGGTCTCCTCCGCCCACAATCCAAAGATTGCCGAACAAAACCCCGTCCTTAACGGAACCGCTGTACTTGAGTGTAGTGGAAAACCTGTGGTTTTCACCAAAATACACAAGAGCCAGACCGGTTGTTACGGTCTTGAGCGTAGATGCTGTAAGTACAGGAAGATTGGAATTCCACTCGGCCACAACCTTGCCGTTTTTGTCCACAGCCTTGATTGCAGCAACTGCATTGAGGCATTTCGGATCTTTCTTCATTTCCTTGTCGATATACTCCTGAGGGGTATAGGCACTCTTTGCGGCCTGAGCCGAAAGTTGAACCGGAGCCACCATAATTGCGGCGGCCAGGGTAACTGAAAACAACGATAATCTGCTTTTCATATACTTAGAAAATATCTTTTGCGTAAAACAAGCCCAAATTTAATCTTAAACAATGAAATAACCAAGCCTTGCAATAAAGGCCGCACAGAGTAAAACCACAATTTCTATACGGGCAAACCACTTTCCGCCCCACTGAGAAAAATATCGTGAAAGCAGCACTGCCGTAGGGCAGCAAGATAGAATTGCAATGGGAAGAGAACTTGTTGCCGAAAAGAAAATGAACACGGCCGAGCATACCACAAAATTGATTATCTGGACTTTCAGAGCATAGGACTCTTCTATTCCATATTCCCCCATCTTGCTGGCCAGCAGAACAATTGCATGGATACTGACAAACAGGATGCATAAAATCAGAAACATCAAAGGTATGTTCAACGATAAAATCCGAGCCTCTACAAATATCATTTTATGCCAGAAGCCTGCCCCCAGGGCCAAAACATCCTCACCTATTATGTAAGCCACTCCGCTGTACAGGAAGAAGGGCACAGACAGGCCTCCTATGAACTTCAGGATGTTCCTCAGCTTGTCCGTAAGCCCCGCCAGCAGCATAAGGAGCATAACCAGTATGGCAATCCACATGACCGGCGGAAAAAACATGGAAGAAATTCCCATGAGGAAGAAAGCTGCAAAATAGAGTTCCTTCAAAAGGCAGTATTGAGCCCAAAGCAAGGCAATTGCAGCCAGATGCACTAGGCTGGGCACAAGAGCTCCGCTGGAGGACAGAAGCAGAAGCAGGCCAAAACATACTGCCAGGGACCTGTCCTGAAATTTTGGAAGAACCGGCTCCGAGGCTATGTGAAGAGAATATACCAATATCAAACACAGGAGAAAGCCGCAGCACAATTTCAAAACACCGGTCAGACCGCCGCTTCCGGCATAGTCTGCCATCAGGAACGATGTCAGAACTAAAAATGCCAGAACCACATACAGGGCTATTCTGTTGTATTTTCCAAGACGGCCGGTAACTTCCTGCATGACTAACCCTCCAAATACCGTATGATGTCTAGTCCTATATCCTTTCTGAAGTACTTGCCCTCAAAGCCTATTTTGTCAACTGAGCTGTAGCAGGCTGTGCGCCCTTCCTCAATAAGGCGGACAAAGTCTTCAGAAGCCGTGTTATATTCCTTGGAACGCATTGTTACGCAGCTGTTTGCTGTAACAGCAAAGACTCTGCCTCCGGAAGTTACAAGCTGTCCAGAGTCTGAAAAAGCCGTGCCACTGTGGAAGATGTTCACACCTTTGGCCCCAAGAAGGTCCGGACTTATGGATATCTCTGCCCCTTTTCTGTAACTCTGCGGGTAACCGCCGCTTACACATACTACCGTAAGTGCAGGAGTTGCCGATATCTCCAGTTTTTCCTCAGCGATTCTGCCCCTTGCACAACCGGCCAGATGATGCAGAAGGTCGGAGTCTATACGGGTGACTACCGCCTCGGTTTCGGGATCGCCCATCCTTACATTGTACTCTATTACGTAAGGGTCTCCTCCGCAGTTCATGAGCCCAAGAAAGATAAAGCCGCAGTAAGGGATGTTTTCTTCCTGCAATCCTCTGAGCGTGGGCTTTATTATTCTGTCTGTTACCTTGTTCCTGAATTCGGCTGTAACAAAGGGCACAGGAGATACCGCTCCCATTCCGCCGGTGTTGAGCCCGGTGTCGTTTTCTCCTATCCGTTTGTAGTCCTTGGCCTCCGGCAAAAGCAGAAAGTCCTTTCCGTCTGTAAGAATGAACATAGAAACCTCTATTCCGCTTAGGAATTCTTCTATGACAACCCGGCTTCCGGCATTGCCGAATTTGCCGGACAGCATGTTGCGGAGTTCTGCCTTGGCCTCTGCAAGGTCTTGGCATATAAGCACTCCCTTTCCGGCTGCAAGTCCGTCTGCCTTAAGAACATAGGGTGCGTTCAGGCTCTCCAGGAAAGAATCGGCCAGAGCCAAGGTTTCCAAAGTAAAAGTCCTGAACCTGGCTGTGGGAATACCATGGCGGAGCATGAACTGTTTGGCAAAATCCTTGCTCCCCTCCAGGGCCGCTCCCTTTGCACAGGGCCCTACAAACAGAACATCTTTAAGGTCCGGATCTGCCAGGAAAAAATCGCCGAGCCCTCTGACAAGAGGCTCCTCAGGCCCAACTGCCACAAGGTCTATGGAATAATCCAAGACGGCTTGCTTTACACGGCAGAAATCCAACGGACTGCCGCTCAGATTCTGCCCCAACTGCGCAGTACCAGGGTTGCCCGGCATTGCATAAAGCTTATCACAGTCTTTGCTCTGGCTTATTTTCCAGGCAATTGCATTCTCTCTGCCGCCGCTGCCCAAAACCAATACGTTCATCCGGAAATTTAATTTAAAGTTCTATTCTTGCACTGTGGAGACCCTTGTCCTCAATGGCCTGCAAAACCACCGGCAATGCCTGGAAAAGGTTTCCGGCACATTTTACAGAATCATGGAAAGCTATGATTGCACCGCTTTCCAGATATGGAACAACATTCTTGATGCACTTTATTCCGTTGACCCTCTTGCTGTAGTCTTTGCTGATTACGGTCCACATTATATGCCTGTATCTTTCGGCCAAAACCCGCGCCTGATTGGGCCCGATACGGGCGTATGGCGGACGGAAAAGGTTGGAGTGAATCAGGTCCGAGGCTATGTCTATGTCGCGCACATAGTCTCCGGTTTTCATACCCCACCCCTTTACATGGCTGTATGAATGGTTTCCTACGGCATGGCCCCTGCGTCTGATTTCCTGAAAAAGATCCGGAAAAAGCTCCACGTTTTTACCCAGGCAGAAGAATGTGGCCTTGGCCTGGAATTTATCCAACTGCTCAAGAACCCAGGGAGTTACCTCAGGCCTTGGGCCGTCGTCGAATGTAAGATAAACCTCGCCACGGCTGTTCGGAAGGCTCCAGATAAAATCCGGAAAAATCCTGCGTATGAACTTTGGAGGGTTTATCTTCATATCAATGTTGTTGAAAGTCCAAAGATAGTGAAAACCGAAGGATTTTGGTGTGGCAAATATCTATATTCTTATTACTTTTGCAGATATGAACAGAAGAACCGTATTTCAGAACTTGATGCTGCCGGCCTTTACATCCGCCCTGCTGCTTATTTCCTGCGGCAGAAGCGCCATTTTGAAGAAAGACACGGTGTCCAACATCATGTACGAGATTTTTGTGGCCGACGAATATGCAAGGACATACTCCTATGTGAATCTTGCTGCAGATTCCGTTCTGCTGTACCAGCATATCTTTGACAAATACGGTTGTACTCTGGAAGATTATCAGAGATCCGTCAAATATTATCTGAGCGACGACAAAGCCTTTACCCAGATTCTGAAGACCGCTACCGAAATAGCAAGGGCAAACGCCAAAACCGCTGAAAAAGAGTTAAATACAGAAAAACACGGACTCTTCTTCAACATCCCGTACAAACTGCCTGAAATGCTTCATCCGGTTGATGACTGGTGGAGCAAGGATATCAGAGGCGAAAGGCTGCGCTACGGCCAGTTCTATGCCAACCTCAAGAGAGTTCTTGTTAAGAAAACGCCTGAGCCGGTCAAGACAGAGCCTAAATTCATTCCCAAACAGGAAGAGGCCAAGGAACATAAAGAACTTCCGGAAGGGAGAATCCGCAACAGAGAACACAAAATGGAGGAACGGTAGCTATGAAAAGAATTGCCGCAGACATGGCATTCTGCCTGGATGGCAGTGCGGATCCGGTAAACAATCCGCTGATTACAGTTGACGACAATGGTAAGATTCTGTCAGTGAGTCAAATGGGCTCGGCCTGCACCAAAGGAGAAGATATTGAATATCACAAGGGGATTCTGGTTCCTGGTTTTGTAAACGCCCACTGCCATATAGAACTCTCGCATCTGAAGGGAGCCTTCCGCCAGGCAACCGGAATGAGCGGTTTCATAAACCAGATAAATGAACTCAGAGAAAGTGTTGACCATGCAGGCAGGCTCAAGGCTATGGAGGCCGAATTTGAAAACTTTTCCAGACAGGGAGTTGTAGCCGTATCGGATATCAGCAACTGCAACGAGAGTTTTGCCTTCAAAAAAGAATTTCTGAACCTCAGGCACTCTCAGGATAATCCGCTGTTTCCGGTTTACTACAGAACTTTTGTAGAACTGTTCGGCACAGAAAAAGAAGATGCAGAAAACATACTCGCCGGCGGCCAGAAGGTTGCAGACCAGGCTACGGCTATGGGGCTGGATGCCTGCGTAACCCCTCACTCGTGCTACACCATGAGTCCCAAGCTCCTCAAAATCACTGCCAAAAGAGGGCTGGAAAGCGGGCTCATATCATATCACAGCCAGGAAAGTCAGGAGGAGGAAGACATGATATCCAAGGGCAGCGGAGCCCTGTCAGACAACTACAGAGGCCGCGGCCTTTCCACTCCTCCGGTTACCGGAACCACGGCTCTGGAATACTTCATAGACCTTATAGCCGGAAAGGATGGCAAGGTATCCGGCCACATAAATCTGGTACACAATGTTGTTATCAGCCAAAGGAGTATAGACCGTGCAAAGGAGGCTCTCCAAAATCCGTTCTTTACCGTATGTCCTCTGTCTAACATCTTCATCCACAGAGCCCTTCCTCCAATAAAACTGATGATGGACAACGGCCTTAAGATTTGCCTTGGAACAGACAGTCTTTCATCCAACACCATTCTGGATATGGTACGCGAAATGGAATGTCTGCAACAGAATTTCCCTCAGCTTGGACTCGGGCAAATTCTCATCTGGGCTTGCAGCAACGGAGCTCAGATGCTGGGCAAACAGGACACCCTGGGCAGTATCCAGGCCGGCAAAACCCCTGGAATCGTGCTCCTTAAAAATACAGACGGCCTGAGAATCACTCCGCAGACCCAATCGCTGAGAATTGCATAAAAGCAGAACGCAAAAATGGCAACAAAACTCTTTGAATCGCTTACAGTAGGCCCCATCCATAGCCGCAGGCTCGGAAGTTCTCTGGGAATAAACCTGCTCCCAAAGAGGGGCAAGATTTGTTCGTTTGACTGCATCTACTGCGAATGTGGCTGGAACAAAGACCACACTCTTGACAAGGCTGTGCCAAGTGCGGAAGATGTAGAAAAAGCCCTGACAGAAAAGGCTTTGCAGCTGAACAAAGAAGGCATAAGGGTAGATTCCATAACCTTTTCCGGAAACGGGGAACCTACAGTTCATCCGGAGTTTGCAAAGATTGTGGACATAACCATAGCCATCCGTGACAAATACCTCAGACAGGCCAAGGTTTCCGTCCTGAGCAACGCTTCCATGATTTGGAAAAAAGAAGTCAGGGATGCTCTCATGAAGGTAGATAACCCCATACTCAAGATCGACTGCACAGACGAGTCCGTCCTCAGGGCAGTAAACCGCCCGAATCAGAGATACAGCCTCAGCCAGACCATAGAAAATCTCAGGAAGTTCAACGGCAACTTCATACTCCAGACCATATTCCTTCTCATCCTCACTTACTTCTGATAGCTATTCCTCAATCGATCA
>ERZ842401.3053-NODE-3053-length-21295-cov-4.486959_pt1 | contig 21295 bp, 16 predicted proteins | sample MGYA00521270_ERZ842401 | MGnify/ENA primary metagenome ERZ842401 (study PRJEB31892, sample SAMEA3878208) | bioreactor metagenome | biome: Moose rumen | place: Sweden | collected 2011-10 | study: EMG produced TPA metagenomics assembly of the PRJEB12797 data set...
CCATGTCGAAGTCGTCGAGGTTCACCTCACGGATGTTGCCGTCGACCACGATGAGGGGATTGGCGTCGGTCAGTGTGGAGAGCGAACCAGCACCACGCAGACGCATGGTCGAGCCGCTACCCAGGTCACCCGAATTGCCGATGATGTCCAGACCGGCGATACGGCCCTGGAGGGCCTCGTCGATGGTTGTCATGCCCAGACCCTCGAACTCCTTCATGGAGATGGTCTGCGAGGCGTAGGAGATTTCGCGCTCAGGAATGGGCAGTCCGCTACCCTGTGCACGACGCTTCGACTTGATGGTCACCTCCTTCAGGGTGGTGGCGCTCTTCATCGTGATGTTGAACGTAGTCTTGTTGATGGGCAGTACCTGTGCCGACATGCCCACGTAGGTGAAGCGAATCTTGTCCTTGGTGCTTTTCACCTTCATGGTGAAGTTACCATTGAGGTCGGTGACAGCCGAGTTGATGATACGCCCGTTGGCATCGATCTCACAGACGGTGGCACCCATCAGTCCGCCCAGCTCGTCGCTCACGGTACCGTGAACCGACGTAATGTCCTGTGCCCTGAGCGTCGTTGAGACCATCAGGGTCAGTGTCAATATGATGGCTTTTAGTATTTTCATACGTTGTGTCCTCCTCTCATTTACTGGTTAAGTGCTTCTGTCACGGCATCCTTCCACAATTTCGGCTGGCCATAGAACAACGGGCCGTCGATGAGGTGCACCACGGCGTCGCTGGCCATGAAGAGGCGGGAATTGTAGCCCGTTCCCTGGAACCAATATTCGCGGCAGATGTTATTATAGAGTCCCTCGGTCTGCACCACGTGGCGCGTGTTACCCATCACGTCGGTGACGGTGACGCCCTGCGGCGAGTACTCAGTGACCAGCGGATAGAAACGGCCCGTCTCCAGGTTGCGCTTCATCGACTCGAAATTGTTGTCGGTCATGCCCACTTCAGGAGCCATGCCCACAGCCACAGAGTGGTCCTGCACGTGATAGCGGATAAAGTCGCTCACCACGTTGCCAATGGCCTTGATGACCTTGGCACGCTCCGTCTCCAGCTCGTTACGGGTGAGGACGACAGGGTCGTACCAGTGCTGGGCAGCACTGATGCTGTCGATGCGTCCGTAGGCATCTTCCTCGTTGGCAAACTCCAGCTCCTCGTCGGTAGGCAGATAGCCAGCAGCCTGGAGGTCGCGGATGTCCTTATTAGAGGGGATGTAGACCGTATAGTTATAGTTGTCGAACAGGCGTAGGTTCTTGTTACCTACACGCTGGTTGCCGGGAGTGTACGAGCTGCTGGACGAACCGAGTCTCTCGATGAGCAGGTCGGTGTAGTCGTTCTCCAGCAGGTTGAGGAAAGCCTCATACTCCGGATGAGCTTTCAGCGTCATATAAAGCGAACGCTGTGCACCCATGGGAACCTGGTTCTCCACCTGATAGGAGCGTCCGTTGGTCTTGGGATATTCTGCCGTAATAGGCAGGGCCTTGTGGTTGTGCTCCATCTGCCAGCCGCCTTCAAAGACAAGGTTGCCATCGGCCCCGCGAGTGACACGCAGCAGGCTGCCGCCCTTGGTCTTGAACAGCGAATAGCCCTCGGCAATGTAGTCGTCGAGTGTCTTCGTCCCGTCAGGAATGACGATGATGAGCTGATTCATCACATCGTCAAGCATGGTCGAGAGCACCTTATTATTATAGTTGGCATCCACCTCCAGCTGCAAGCGATCGCCCTCGGTAATGTTACCATCAGCATCGACCGTGGTGTTATAACGCGAAGCCTGCACACGCTGGGCAGCCACCTTTGTGGCGTCGTAGCGGAACTTGATCAGCTGCGGTGCCTCCATCGTCACCTGCTCTGTGCCGTCCTCGCTGGTCACCGTGGTGCTGCTGCCATAGCTGGCAGGATCCAAGTAGGAGAGCATGGCATCGTTGGTGGGCAGCACCAGTGCATACTTCGACTGCATGGAGAGCAGATAGGGCAGGAAGTTCAGCTGGTCGATGACCCAGTAAATAACGTTCATCGTCGAGGCGTGTGCCAGGGCAGGATAGGCCACTGACGCATACTCAGCCGGCGAGAACACCTTGTTCGTCAGGTAAACCACGCCATTGCAACCCATGTAACAGGCCGCGACATCGTCGGTGGTGATGCCCAGAGGCTCCTTGGCATCGTTGAGCACAGCACCGAACTTCGAGGGCACACTGCTTGAGAACACGTCGAGCATGTTCACATTGAGCAGCTTGGCCAGCGTAGCGTCGGGGATGGAGTCCCATTCGTGATACTCCTGCTGCAAGTCCTTACCCTCGCCGTTCCACCAGGCCTCCAGAGCCTCGTTGGTGGGCACAATCATGGCGCCGGCATCGTAGTGCAGGTCTGTCTCCGACACATTGGGATAGTACTGGTTCCACCCCGGGTCAAACTGCAACATGGCAGGAACGGTCTCACCATCGGGACGATAGGCATTCTGCTCGGCACCCAGCGAACGCTTACTGTAGTAGCGCAGGGTGAAGACGGAGTCCTCGTTGTTGTACAGACGGTTATACTCCCTGGTTCCTACGGCATGGTAATAAGGAGCAGAGAAGCGGTCGAGCAGATGGCTCCACATAGACATCTGGGGATTCTGGCGGATGATCTCAGCCATGTTGGGCGACGACTCAATGACGCCATCCACCTTCTGGATATATCCGTTCTTGCAGGTGATGTCGCGCTCCACCACTTTCTTGCCGTTCACCCAAGCCTCACTGGCATCAGCAGCCCGGCCATTGGTAAGCACGCGCAGGTCCTCGCCCGTGATGTTGTTGTACTGCATGTAGGCGGGCAGGAAGTGAATCATGGGGGCGCTGGTGCCGTCCTTGAACAGGGGGATGGCCTTTCCACGTGAACGCACCTCGGCCCAGCCGGGTGTGAGGGGCATTTCAGACACGGGCATGATGTAGACGGAGTCGTAGATAGAGGCTGCCGTCTCACGACGCATGGCGCGTCCTTCCATAGGCGGGTTACCACTGACGTTCGACATCAGCTCGATGAGATACGCATTGTTGATCATCGCATTGTTGAGCAACAACTTCTTTTGTGACATGGTCAGCTGATCATAGCTTCTCACACCCCAGTCGTTGGAGCTGAACCACTCCTGGTAAGCTTGGTCGTCGGCAGCGAAAAGCGTCTTCGATCCCGTATGGCTCAGCACTTCGGTCTGCTCCAGGTCGTCGATGAGCTTCAGCATGGTGGTGTAGTTGCCCTCTTCCTGCAAGCGCTCGTAGACGGAGTTGCCCAGCCATTCCGGCTGTCCCGTGAGCACCTCGTCTTTACACGACTGCATCACGCTCGCTCCCACCAGCAGCCAGCAGGCGGCCACGGCCACCCTTCGACTTTGCTTGATGATAGTTTTTCGTTTCATAGATTTTTAATATTTATAAATTTTAATGCTTTCGCGGTAATATTGGTAGTATAAGTAATAGTCTCATTATTATATATGGTATCGAGTCATCACGGCTCTGGTTGTCGTCGCATTCGGGGCCAGCCCTATGGCCAGCAATTTTTTCTGAAGCTTTGCCTATGGCAAAAGGCTTCAACTGGTTTTATGCTAAAAGTGAGAAAAAACGAGGGGTCGGAGACGGTCTTTCCGACCGCCCCCGATCCCATTCGGATTAGATTTTTGACAGTATCAAAAGTCGTGTCATGCCGTTACTTGCGGATTTTCTTCACGATAACAGCGCCATTGGCGAAGGTCACCTTCTGAATCATGATACCCTGCTGGGCAGCGGTAGCCTTGCGGCCATCCAGCGTGAAGTACTCCACGGTGAGGCTGTCGCCAGCGGCCATGGTCTCGATGCCCGAAGGATCGCCACTGGGCGTCTGCGAGCTGCTGGTACCCAGATAGTAGAGTCTCCAGTTGTCCCAGATAGTCCAGTTACCCTCAATGTTCGTGGTCTTCTTGATGCCCAGGCGCAGCTTGCCGTCGGCAGCGACGGTGAGGATGATGCTGTTGTTGTCGTAGGCACCACCATTGAACACCTCGTTGGCCGTGGTCATCGAGTTGGCCACGTAGCGCAGCTCAGCCTCGTCGTCACTCACCCATGCATAGCCATCGGGCAGGGTGTGATCCTCAGCCTCTGCGACAACAGAACCCAGACGTGCAATCGGTGCACTGAAAGTAGTGCCCTCGCCATTGGTGGCATAGAGGAATGCGTGGCTGTACTCCAGGCTGTCGACGCGGGCAAAGTCCTCAGCGGCAAAGCCTGCACGGTAGAAGCCCTGCACTGCCAGCTGATAGGTTCCTGCGGGCAGACCGGTAAGCTCCTGGTAGTAATCGAAGTTAGAGTTGTAGACCTCAACCACCTCCTGGTTCACGGCGCTGCTAGCACCCTCGGTAGTCCAGTCGGCAGTGCTGTTGTCGTTGTAGTTGGTGTTACCCAGCACACGGCTCACCTCCACGGGTGCAGCGTCGCTGGCGGTCTCGTAGTTGTCGGGCAGGCGCAGCTTCACCTTCATCTCGGCGATGCGGGCCAGCTGAGCGTCCACATCATCGTCGGCCAGCTGATGGTCGGCAATCAGACCTTCGATTTCAGCAGCCAGAGCCAGAGCCTCGTTCATGTACTTCTGATTCACCACCTCGGTGGTAGCCACCTCAGTGAGGCTCTCGACAGCAGCGTTGAGTGTAGCGAACAGAGCCACAGAAGCCTCAATCTCCTCGTTCAGGGCGAGCACGTCGCTCAGAGCGTTGAACATGGCCTCGCCGTCGCCAGCAGCGATGGCAGCCTCGGCAGCAGCCCTCACATTCAAAATCTTCTCATAGACGTTCTTGCCCATGGGCTGGCTGTCGTCGATAGTGGCCAGCACCTCTTCGAGCACGGGCAGCACATACTCAGCCTCATAGCCCAGATAGGTAAGCCTGAAGTTGTCCCACAGGGCCCACTGAGAGCCGCCCAGAGCACCCTTGATGCCGATGCGCATGTCCTCACCCTTGCGGATCAGGCCGTAAGCAGACTTCTGGTACATACCCAGCTCGAAGCAGTCGTGAGCAGTACTCATGCCATTGGGGAAAGTCCATTCGTTGCCGTTGTCGTCGGTGCCTGTCCAAGCAGCCGGACCAACAAGCGTCGAAGTATAAACCTGAGATGCGTTGCAGTCAGGATTAGAAGCGGGGTTGCCTGCAATGCGCTCGTCACCCTGAATATCGAAGACATTGTTCAGAGCGGTCTGGTTGCTGTTCAGGTAGACCCAAGCCACGGGGCTGAGCAAATTGCCAGAGGCCTGGGCGGCCTTCCAGTTAGCATAGGCTGTTTCGTTAGCACCCAGACGGAAGAAGCCTTGCAGTGAAATAGAATAGACACCGGGCTTCGGGCTCTTCACCACCTGATAGAGGTCGAACGGATTCTTCTCGTATGCCTCGGCCTCACCACAGTTGAATGCGGTGATGGAGCTGGCGCCTTCCCATCCGGTGCTGCTGCTCTCGAAGTCGGCATTGATCAGATATTTCTCGGTGCAGTCCTCACCAGGCTGGACATCGTTCTTGATAGCTTCCTGGACAAGTGCAATGAGTTCGCGGAACTTGGCAATCTCTGCAACCAGTTCCTCGTTGGTCAGAGCCAGCTCCTCGAAGTTGGGTTCATAGACTTCCTCCTGATACTCCATCATATCCCAAATCTCGTCGAGGTGCTCGTAATCGGGATTGTTTCCGAACAGCATGCACGAGTCGGACAGCGTGGAATAGGTGTTCCAAAGCGAAATGTTCTCACGAACGGGAATAGCAGCGGCTTCCAGACTCTCCAGAGCTGCGAGCACCTCAGCACGGTTGCTAACCTTCTGGGCATCGACAACGCTCTGATACTCATCCAGATAAGCCTTCGTGCAGATCACGTCCTCGCCGAAGGCAGGAGCCATCAGCTCCACCCACTTCTGATAAGACTCGGCGGTGTTGCCGTAGTACTTCAGTGAGAAGGTGTCGAAGATAGACCAGTTGTCGCAACCGTCGTCGCACTTGGCAGCGTTTTTCACACCAATACGTGCAGCATCGCCATCAACGTCGAAGAACAGGGTGGTGCCATAGTAGCCAGCCTCTTCATAGAGACGGAAGGCAGAGGGGTCGTTGGGCGAATAGACGGTCTTGCCGTTGTAGCCCTGGCTGTTCTCAGCAGCGGTAGTGCCGAACTCGGTGTCACCCGCCATCGACTCGGTGTTCAGCGGCGACCAGATGTTATTGAACGGGGTCTCCAGTGTCTCTTCGCCAATAGTAGCATAGAGTTTAGCAGCAGAGGGAGTGCCATTCATCAAGTCAGCCCACGAGCCACGGAATGCAGTCTTGGCCTCCAGACGATAGACGCCAGCGGGCAGACCGTTCAGGTTCTGATAGGTGTCGAAGGTGTTGTTGTAGACCTCAGCCACGTTGGCAGGGCCGTGCGAGCCGGCTCCCACCATGTTGGGGCCTGTTCCGCTCCAACCAGTAGAACTGGCATTGTCGAAGTTCGGGTTGGAAATCTTCGAGGTGGCATCGGTAGGATTCTCAGCCGTGCCCTTCGCAATCTGGTCGTTCATGGCTGCCTTCAGCACATCGATAGCGGCCTGAAGCTGCTCCAGCGTAGCGTTGAGGTTGTTGTAGACACTCACAGCGCCACTCACGTCGATGCCCTGGGCCTCAGCAGTCTCGATGGTGCTCTTCAGCGTCTCGGCCAGTTCGTAGATGTCAACCTGCTGGTAGTAAGCAGTCCACTCGGGAATCTCGTAGAACTCCCAGTCGAGGTTCACGCCCTCGCCCTCGTCGAGCTTCGGCATGATGGCCGTTCCGGGGTCGCCAGCGTCAACAGCTGGGCAGTTGACGTCGATGCCCATGAACTTGCCTTCAGGCTTGGCAGCCGAGTTGAGTTCGGAGATGCTCAGACGATAGGTCTTGTCGCCCACAGACTCCACCCACAACAAGGCGGCATCGCCATCGTTGTTGTCGACGAAGAGGGCAGCAGTACCACTACCGAAAGCACCGCCCACCTTACCGTCGCCGGTGGTGATGAAGGCAGTGCGCCAGCGGCTCTGTGTCTCCACATAGTTACGCAGCCAGAGAGCCTTGTCGTCCAACGACTTGCCACTGGGCATGACGAAACGCACCATCAGGGCCTGGTCGGCCGAGCCGGTGGCCTGGGTACCCCAGGCATTGCCCTGATAATAGAATTTTTCAGCACCTTTGTTGTAGAGCACGTAAGCGTTGCCTACCACAAAGTCGGCAGCTGTCCTGTTCACTGCAGCCACATCCACCACGGCGTCGCCGGGCTGCTCGGGGGCTGTGCGCTCTACCAAGTCAGCAGCATTCGCACCGAGGCTAACGAGCCACAGCGCGCTCAAAACGAGTAGTTTTGAAAGTTTCATAAGCTTAAAAATTAGTAAAGTTAGTAAATAATTAAAGGTGTAATCTTTGTTTATAAACATGCTTTTGGCCTTTCACGGCACATTTCGGCTGCAAAGATAATCAAAAATTTAATAACTCGTATCATTTTTTCGAGTTTTTTTCCCATCTTTCCGCAGAAAAGTGTAGTATAGTGTAGTTCCAACACTTTCGGGGCAGCTTTTATAAAAAAGTTTCGGTCGTTTTTGAAAAAAAACTCGTTAGCTTTTGAAAAATCCCGGCCCTACAGCTAGACGGCGCGGCGCAGCAGGTTGCGAACAAGGCGTCGGGCCTGTCCGAGGCGGTACTCCACAGCCTTATAATCGAGGCTGAGCCGGCTGGCAATGTCGGAGCACTGCATGCCGCCATAGAGGTGGAGGCGATAGATGCCGGCAGTGACCTCGGGCAGGCGTTCGAGGCTGTGCTCGATGTGGCGGAGGGTGTCGTCGGCGTAGATGGCCGACTCGATGCGACAGTCAGAGGGCATGACGGCCTCGGCATGGGCCTCAAAGGCCCGGCGATGGGCCAGACGGCGGTAGCAGTCCACCACCTGGCGGCAGGCCATGGTCATCACCAGGCTCTGCAGGGTGGCCTCGGCAATAGGCCGGTGGCCATCTGACAGCAGGCGCAGGAAAAGCTCCTGCACCAGGTCCTCAGCGTCTTCGACAGTGAAGGGTGTGGCGTGGGTATACACACCGAGGCGGCTGCCCACAAACTGGAGCAGTTCACCACGGCGGGTGCGGTAGTATTGTTCTATGAGCTCTCTGTTACTCATTCACAACAGGCTCGATAGTGCCGTCTTCGCGGTAGAAGAGGCGTTGCACCTTCAGGGAGCGCAGATGGGTGACGCCGTCGGAGGGTACGCAGTCGTGGAAGAAGAGGTACCACTGCCCACGGTACTCCATGACACAGTGGTGCGTTGTCCATCCCACGACGGGCTCAAGGATGACGCCCTGATAGCGGAAGGGGCCGTAGGGCGACTCGCCGATGGCATAGCACAGCAGGTGGCTGTCGCCGGTGGAGTAGCTGAAGTAGTATTTGCCATTATACTTGTGCATCCACGATGCCTCGAAGAAGCGGTGCGGGTCGCCGGCACGCAGGGGCAGGCCGTCATCGCCGAGGATGACCACGGAGCGGGGTGCCTCGCCGAACTGCAGCACGTCGTCGCTCATGCGCACCACCCAGCTGCTCAGTGCGGGAGCGTCGGGGGCAGTGAAGAGCTGCGTCTTCTTGTCGGCAGCAGGGCCCAGGTCGATGCCGTCCTTTTGCAGCTTGGCTGCGGGGGCATACCACTGGAGCTGTCCGCCCCAAAGGCCGCCGAAGTAGCAGTATATCTGGCCGTCGTCGTCCTTGAACACGCAGGGGTCGATGGAGAACGAACCGCGGATGGGGTGTTCCTGAGCCACGAAGGGGCCTTCAGGACGGTCGGCGATGGCCACGCCGAGGTGGAACACGCCGTTATAGTCCTTAGCCGAGAAGATGAGGTAGTACTTGCCGTCCTTCTCCACGACATCGCTGTCCCACAGCTGCTTCTCGGCCCAGGCCACCTGGTCCTGGTCGAGGATGACGCCATGGTCGATGGCGGCATCGGTCTCTACATTGTCGAAGGAGAGCACATGGTAGTCGCGCATCTGGAAGTGGCCGCCATCATCGTCGAATGCAGCCCCCGTCTCGCGGTCGTGCGAGGGATAGATGTACAGCTTACCGTTAAACACGTGGGCCGCAGGGTCGGCCATATAGTCACTGGGGAATAGATACCTTGCTTTCATCGTTATTGATAGTAATTGTTTATTTGTTGTTGACACTGTATTTTTAGGACACTGTTTCTTAAGACACTTTTTTAGGACACTGATTGGACTGGTTAAACTGATAAATCTGTCCAATCAGTGTCTAAAGGGTATCAGCGGCTGTTGCGCTCCTCTATCTCCTTGTTAATCTGGTCGATTGTCTCGTCGGAGAGTTCGTACTTGGAGATGATGAACATGGCGAGGAGGAGCAGCAGGGCGGGAATGACGCAGACCAGCCAGCGGATACCCTCCTGAGCGGTGGGCGACTGGAGCTCCAGGTCGTTCATGAAATAGGCTCCGGCGGCATTGCCCACCGACATCATGGCGAAGGCCGTGATGAAGAAGAGGGCGATGACACGCAGCGGACGGTTGCGCCTGAACTCGGTCCAAAGATCGCTGACCTTCACGTTCTTCGTCTCGCTGTCGTCCATCACCACGCGCTCCTTCGTCTGCGAGAAGCAGAAGATGAGCAGGGCAAGACCCACCAGGGAGAAGATGAGCATGGTGAGGAACCACGCACCAGAATCCTTAGGCAGCGTGGTGGCCTCCTGCACGGCCTGATAGTTGGTCCATGCCAGCACCCATCCGGGAATGACGCCACCCAGGGCCATGCCTGCCTTGAAGAAGATGCCCGTCAGGGCATTGACGATGCCCGATATGCGGCGCCCCGTCTTCCACTCGCCATAGCTGATGACCTCAGGAATGAGGGCCCACATATAGCCCGTGGCCACGATGACCCCCGTCGACTTGATGAACTGGGCGATGTAGACCAGGGTGATGTTCTCCTTCACCGTGCCCATCTTGCTGATGATATAGAGCAGCACCATGCCCAGAATGGCAACGGAAAGGAAGATGTAGAACATGTTCTTCTTGCCCACCTTACGCTTGATGGCGGGTACCAGCGGCATGAAGATGAACGAGGGCAGCGAGCCCAGGCCCATGAACAGCGCCATCTCAAGCGGCAGCTCCTGACTGGCAAGAACGGCCACCAGGATGGGCACGCCAGCCGACACGCACAGGCCGCCGACGTTGGCCATGAACATACGGGTGGAGGTGAGGATGGTGATCTCGTTCGTGTCGCGCGTCAGCGAGGAATTCAGCGCGCCGTAGGGCACATTAATCAGCGTGTAGAGCATCGACATGCCGACGTAGGTGATGTAGGCATAGAGGATGCTGGGCTTGAAGCCGTCCCAGAAACAGAGGATGGCTAGGATGGTGAGCGGAATGCCGCCCAGCACCAAGTAGGAGCGGTATTTGCCCAGCTTGGGATGGTGCTTGTCGACGAAGGTGCCCACAAGGGGATCCCACAGCACATCGACAATGCGCACCACGAGGAACATGGTGCCTGCCAGTCCGGCTGCCTTCGCGGCATCGCCACCGAGCACATAGACGTCGGTGTAGAAGAACAGCAGGTACATGCAGATGGTCTGATAAATCAAATTCTGAGCCAGGTCGCCAGCGCCAAAGCCGATGCACTGGAGCCAGGATAGCTTGTAGAAGCCCTTTGCTTCTGTGGTAGCTACATTTTGTGCCATTGTCTTTTGTTTCGTTAGGGGTTTAAGAATTTCTGTGCAAAAGTAAAACTTTTCCCCCAAAAAGGCATTTCCATGTGTAACAGAATGATTTTTATTTGTTCCATTTCGCAAATATCTGACAAAAATCACTAGTTTCACCGACAATTTTTCGTATCTTTGCACTTTCAGCGCGAAGTAAATATGAGAACAAAACTGACATTAGTATTAGGGGCACTGCTGAGCATCATGACGGCAGGGGCCGAAGTGAGAATGCCGCAGCTGTTCCAGGACGGAATGGTGCTGCAGCGGGGAGTGGATATTCCCGTGTGGGGATGGGCCGACGCAGGCGAGACCGTCTGCGTGAAACTACTCAATGCCAAGGGCAAGGTGGTGAGCACCGAAAACGCTACCGCCAACGAGCAGGGCAAATGGCAGCTGCGCCTGCCGAAGAAAAACATCAAGGCCGGCGGTCCCTACCAACTGACCGTCACCTCTCAAATATCAAACCTCAAAACCCAAATCAGCAACGTGCTGGTGGGCGACGTGTGGCTCTGCTCGGGCCAGTCGAACATCGATGTTACCATAGAGCGTGTCTACCCGCAATATGTCGATGAAATCAACCATTTCGACTGCGAGCAGGTCAGGCTCTTCCGCGTGCAGAACGAGACCAGCACCAGCGGACCGAAGGACGACATACGGCCAACAGCCATCAACTGGAAGCCCCTCACCAAGCAGAATGCCTGGCTATTCTCGGCCGTGGGCTCTTTCCTTGGCAAGCGCATGTTTGAAAAAACGCAGGTGCCGCAGGGCATCATCGTGAACAGCTGGGGCGGCACCCCCATCGAGGCTTGGGTGAGCGCCGACAGCTTGCAGCACGACTATCCTATGCTGGTGGAGAAGACACGCCTCTACGACAATCCCGACTTCATCCGCTCGCAGCAGCGCGCCAACCAACTGGCCGACCAGCGCTGGAACCAGCTGCTCGACGAGAAGGATCCAGGGGTGGTGAAGGGTGAAGGGAATATGGTGAAGGGTGAAGGGAGTACGGTGAAGGGAGAATACCTGTTTACTTCACTTGGATATGATGACAGCTGCTGGGAGACCATCGGGCAATACCAATGGGGATGGCGGGGCATTGGCAGCACCTGGCTGCGCCAGCACGTCAACATCGACAAGTCCCACGCCGGAAAGCCTGCCCGCCTGCTGCTGGGCACACTGTTCGATGCCGACATCACCTACGTGAACGGCAAGCAGGTGGGACGCACCTACTACCAGTACCCACCCCGCCGCTACGACATTCCCGAAGGACTACTGCGCGAGGGCGACAACGTCATCGCCGTGCGCTTCATCAACAAATACGGCATGGCCCACTTCATCAAGGAAAAGCCCTATTTGCTGGCCTTCGGCGATGACCGCGAAAGCCAGAACCCGCTGCCAAAGGACATCATCCGCCTCAGCGAGCAATGGAAGCACCACGACGGTGCCAGCATGCCCAGCTGCCCCAGCGGAGACGTCAGCATGCAGAACCTGCCCACCACGCTCTACAATGCCGTGCTCCACCCGCTGGCCCCCTATGCCATGGCCGGCGTGGTGTGGTATCAGGGAGAGTCGAACACCGGCAACGCCCGTGACTATGCCCCCATGCTGCGCAAGCTGATGGGAGGCTGGCGACAGCTCTTCCAGCAGCCGCAGCTGCCTTTCGTCATCGTGCAGCTGGCCAACTATATGGCCTGCGTGCCACAGCCGCAGGACACTGGATGGAGCCAGGTGCGCGAGGCACAGCGCACGGTGGCCCAGGACGACAGCTATGCCGAGAGCGTGGTGAACATAGACCTGGGCGAGACCGTCGATATTCATCCGCTGCGCAAGAAAGAAGTGGCCGAGCGCATAGGACTATGCCTGGACAGGCTGGTGTACGGGGAGAGGGTAAGCCTCTTCCCACAGGTGACGGCAGCCAGGATTGAGAAGGGGCAAGTGGTGCTCACCCTCGACCAGCCGCTGCGCGACGGCTCGCTGAAATATTTTGAACTGGCCGGCAGCGACGGCCGCTTCCACAATGCCGAAGCCACGACCACGGGCAGCATCATCACCATCACCACGCCCGCCGATTTCCCCGACGGGGAGCCGACCGCCGTGCGCTATGCCTGGAAGGACAATCCGCTGGGCGTCAACGCCTACAGCCTGGAGGGGCTGCCCCTGAGTCCCTTTGAGATGAAAGTGAGATGAGTGAGGAGTTAGGAGTTAAGGGCAAGGAGTTAAAAAGCGTTAATGAGAAAGAATTACTCCTAACTCCTAACTCCTAACTCCTAACTCTTTTGTATCTTTGCACCCATGAATGCTACGCTGAAAGATTTTGAGGTAATGGCGCCAGTGGGCAGCCGTGAGTCGCTGGCTGCTGCCATACAGGCAGGAGCCGACTCTATCTATTTTGGCATCGAGAAGCTCAACATGAGGGCTGGTTCGGCATCGGCCTTCACCATCGACGACCTGAAGGACATTGCCGACGAATGCAGCCAGCACGGCATCAAGAGCTACCTCACCGTGAACACCATCATCTACGACGAGGACATCCCCCTGATGCACGAGATTCTGGATGCCGCCCGCAAGGCTGGCATCAGTGCCATCATAGCCAGCGACGTGGCCGCGATGCAATACTGCAGAAGCTTTCCCGTAAACGGAGGCGCTGCCGCCGCCCCTATAGCAGTGCACCTCAGCACGCAGCTGAACATCTCGAATATCGAGGCGCTGCGCTTCTATGCCCAGTTTGCCGACGTCGTCGTGCTGGCACGCGAGCTGAGGATGGAGCAGGTGGAGGAGATTCACCGCCACATCGTGGAGGAGCACATCTGCGGCCCCAGCGGACAGCTGGTGAGGATAGAAATGTTCTGCCACGGCGCATTGTGCATGGCCATCAGCGGCAAGTGCTACATGAGCCTGCATGCCGCCAACCGCAGCGCCAACCGAGGCGAGTGCATACAGATTTGCCGGCGCTCCTATACGGTCACCGACAATGAGACCGGCCACCAGCTGGAGATAGACAACAAATACATCATGAGCCCGAAGGACCTGAAGACCATACGCTTCATCGACCGCATGATGCGCGCGGGCGTGCGCGTATTTAAAATTGAGGGAAGGGCACGAGGACCGGAATACGTCTATCAGGTGGTGCGCTGCTATAAGGAAGCCATACAGGCCGTGCTCGACGGCACCTTCACCGAAACACGCAAGGACGAATGGGACGAGCGGCTGGCCCGCGTCTTCAACCGGGGCTTCTGGGACGGCTACTACCAGGGGCAGCTGATGGGCGAATGGAACAAGAACTACGGCTCGAATGCCACCGAGCGCAAGGTCTACATCGGCCGTGGCGTGAAATATTTCTCCAAGCTGGGCGTAGCCGAATTCACCGTAGAGGCTACCACCTTCAAGCTGGGCGACAAGCTGCTGGTCACCGGCCCCACGACAGGCGTGATGTATCTCACGGCCACGGAGATACACGACAACGACGGGCACCCCGTCAGCGAGGCCCCGCAGGGCCAGCGTGTAGCCATACCCGTGACAGGAAAGGTGCGCCCCAGCGACAAACTTTTTAAACTTACGACAGACAATGACCATTAACGAACGACAAGACGAAATCATTGAGGAGTTCCAGGACTTCGACGACTGGATGGACAAATACCAGCTGCTGATAGACCTAGGCAGCAGCCAGGAGCCGCTGGACGAACGATATAAGACCGAGAGCAACCTGATAGAGGGCTGCCAAAGCCGCGTGTGGCTGCAAGCCGACTACGTGAAGGAGCAGGGCGTTATCCACTTCCAGGCGGAGAGCGACGCCCTTATCGTGAAAGGCATTGTGGCCCTGCTTATCCGCGTGCTCAACGACCAAAGCCCCAAGGACATTCTCGATGCCGACCTCTACTTCATTGAGCGCATCGGTCTGCGCGAACACCTCTCCCCCACCCGCTCGAACGGGCTGGTGGCCATGGTGAAGCAGATGCGGGCCTACGCAATGGCCTTCAATGCCCAAAACAAGGAATAACCCATGGACAACGATTTCGACATACGCCAAGAACGCTACGCCGCCCCCACTGCGGGCGAGAAGGATTTTGAGAATGCCCTCCGCCCCCTGGCCTTCAGCGACTTTGCAGGCCAGCAAAAGGTGGTGGAGAACCTGCGCGTCTTCGTGGAGGCCGCCAAATACCGCGGCGAGCCGCTCGACCACACCCTGCTGCACGGCCCTCCCGGCCTAGGAAAGACCACCCTGAGCAACATCATTGCCAACGAGCTGGGCGTGGGCTTCAAGATTACCAGCGGCCCCGTGCTCGACAAGCCCGGCGACCTGGCGGGCATCCTCACGTCGCTGGAGCCCCGCGACGTGCTCTTCATCGACGAGATTCACCGCCTGTCGCCCGTAGTGGAGGAATACCTCTATTCGGCCATGGAGGACTACCGCATCGACATCATGATTGACAAGGGGCCGTCGGCCCGCAGCATACAGATCGACCTGAACCCCTTCACGCTGGTGGGAGCCACCACCCGCAGCGGACTGCTCACCGCCCCACTGCGGGCCCGCTTCGGCATCAACATGCACCTGGAATACTATGCCCCCGAGACGCTCTGCGCCATCATCGAACGTTCGGCCAAGCTGCTCGGAGTGCCCATCACGGAAGATGCTGCCCTGGAGATAGCAGGCCGTTCGCGCGGCACGCCCCGCATTGCCAACTCCCTGCTGCGCCGTGTGCGCGACTTCGCGCAGGTAAAGGGCAACGGCGCCATCGACACCAGCATATCGCGCATCGCCCTGACGGCACTGAACATCGATAAATACGGCCTTGACGAGATAGACAATAAAATACTGCTCACCATCATCGACAAGTTCCACGGAGGCCCTGTGGGCATATCGACCATCGCCACGGCCATCGGCGAAGATTCCGGCACGGTGGAGGAAGTCTACGAGCCATTCCTCATCATGGAGGGATTTATCAAGCGGACACCCCGAGGGCGCATGGTCACCGAGCTGGCCTACCGCCACTTCGGTCGAAATCCCTATCAAGGCAATATCATGCACCCCGACCTTTTCGGATAATTTCACGAACACCGACCGATATACCATTTAACTGTTGACCTAAAATGAAGCACGTCCTTTCCATACTATTGCTCGCGTTGGTGCTGGCTGCTTGCGAAAAAAAGGCAGGTACGACCATCTATACCGAGGCGGAACGTCAGACGGTGGACTCCATCGTCCGCTCCACCCACGGAATCGACTCCACGCTCATGCTGTATAAAAGCTACAAGTCGAGCGGCAACATTCTCGGCCAGATGGTGGCGCTGCGACAACTGGGCAAGCTCTATCGCGAAGACAGCCAGTTCGATGATGCCATCAGCTACTTGCAGCAGGGGCTGCAACTGGCCACACAGATATGCGACACGCTGGAAATGATTCAGGCCCTCAACAACATCGGCACCAACTACCGCCGCCTGGGGTCGCTGGAAGAGGCAGCCCACTATCACCAGCAGGCCGTCACGCTGTCGATGCAGATGAGCGACCAGACCAGCATGCAGGCACAGAAGAACCGCGTCGTCTCGCTCAACGGAATGGGCAACGTGCTGATGTCGCTGGGCAACCTCGAAGAGGCCGACAGCATCTTCCACCTGGCGCTCGAAGGCGAGCGCAGCATCGACAGCAAGCTGGGCATGGCCATCAACCTGGCAAACATCGGCTCTATCAGGAATCAGCTGGGACTGAGAGAATCGGCCCGCGTCTACTACGAGCAGTCACTGGAAATGAACAAACTGGCCGGCTCTACGTTGGGCATCGGCCTGTGCCACATCCGCTTCGGCGAACTCGACGAGCAAAACGGCATGCAGGACAAAGCCATCAGCGAATATCAGACGGCCTATCAGCAGCTGGAGCAGATAGGCGACGAATGGCACTGGCTGCAAGCCGTGCTCAAAATAGCCAGTCTTTATATCATGGAAGGAAAAATGGCCGAGGCACGCACCTATCTGGACATGGGAAGCCAGACAGCAGTACGCATTGGCTCGCAGGAGTATCAGGCTCAGGTTTACAATCTCTATTATGAATTCTACGAGAAAACCGGCAACACCCGGCTGGCACTCGACAACTACCGCAAGGCAACCCTGCTGAAGGACAGCCTGGTCAGCCTGAAGAAGCTGAACAACATACAAGACCAGCAACTGGCCAGTGAGCGCCTGCGCCGCCAGCACGAGCTGGAAAAGGTTCAAGAAGAGCTCGCGCTCGAACATTCAGAGAAGAAGCTGACGCGCATCATCGCCGCAACAGTCTTGCTGCTGGTGCTCGTCGTGGTGGCGTACATGTACTACAGCATGCACAAGCGCGTCATCAGGCTGCGCCAGTTGCAGAAAGCGCAACAGGCCCGCGAGGACGCCATCACCGAAATCACCCACGAGTTCCGCACACCGCTGACCGTCATCCTCGACCTGGGCCACGAACTGGAGAAAAGCAGCATTGAGAATGTGGCAAAGGTGCGCTCATCGGCAAAGATGATTGTCAGACAAGGCGACTCCCTTCTGGGACTCATCAACCAGATACAGGACATTTCGAAGGATCGCCCAGAAGCAGACCACACCGAAAAGAGGCATGACAAAGATAATCCACCGGATCGGTGAAACAAGATATTAACCAAATCTATACAAAACCTTTATAATGCTATGCATATCGGTCAAAGAATTAGGGAAGTGATGAAAGAGAAGAGGATCACGGCAGTGTCCTTAGCCAAGCAACTGCCGTGCGAGCGTACGAACCTCTACAACATTTTCAATCGGGAGGATGTCAGCACCAGCCTGCTTAAACGCATGTGCGAGGTGCTCAACCACGATTTTTTCAAGGAATTATCGAAGGAAACTTTTGGAAAATGAAAAATAGTTTGTAACTTTGCACCATGATAGAAAAGACTGGTGTCATTGTTGGAACCTTCGACCCCTTCACCATCGGCCATGCCTCGGTGGTCAGACGGGCATTGCCGCTGTTCGACCGGCTCGTCATCGGCGTGGTGGGCGACAACGTGCAGAAGCCTGACATTACCCCCGCCGAAGAGCGCATGCTGGCCATCCGCCAGCTCTATGCCGGCGAGCCGCGCATTGCGGTGAAGCCCTACTATGGGCTGGCCGTAGACTTTGCCCGCAGCGTGGGTGCCCGCTTCATCGTGAAAGGGGTGCGCTCGGCCAAAGACTTTGAGTATGAACGCGAGCAGGCCGACATCAACCGCCTCATCACCAATGGCGAGGTGGAAACCATCCTGCTCTACAGCGAGCCCCAGCTGAGCAGCATCTCCAGCAGCATGGTGCGCGAGCTGCAACACTTCGGGCAGGACGTCAGTCCCTTTCTCCCTGAAAAAAGAACTTGAGCATGATTACATATAGCAGCGAAAACATAAAATTCCCGAAAATACGCCGTCGCGACACCAGCGCATGGATTCGCCGTGTGGCCGCCACTTACGGAAAGAAGGTGGGCGAAGTGGGCTATCTCTTCTGCGACGACGCAAAGATACTGGAAGTGAACCGCGAGTTCCTGCAGCACGACTATTATACCGACATCATCACGTTCGACTACGATGAGGGCGACACCATCAACGGCGACATCGTCATCTCGCTTGACACGGTGCGCTCGAACGCGGAGATGCTGGGCAAAGCCTACGACGAAGAGCTGCACCGCGTCATCATCCATGGCATTCTGCACCTCTGCGGCCAGAACGACAAAGGACCCGGCGAGCGCGAGCAGATGGAAGCAGCAGAGAACCGCGCATTATCAATGAGGAATGAGGAATGAGATTTCTCATTCTTCATTTTCCATTACTTCCAACGCTTTCTTTACAATCTCGCTGTCCTCATTCATCAAGGCGTAGTATTCGCTCATGTCCCACAAGTCACGTGCAATGAGCGCCTTCAGCTGCAAGCTGAGCAATGGCAGCGCGCGTTGCAGCTCTTCCTCATCCTTGGGTTTCACGTTCTGGCGCTCTCCTTCACGAATCAGACTGTCAATCAGCTCTTGCGGCACCTCAAATTCCCGCCTGAACTGCTCAAAGTCGGCGTAGGTCTTCTTCAGCTTCTTGCGGTGGCTGTCCACGTAGCGCAGGTTCTGCTGAATGATAATGCTTTTGGCGGCCAGCTCGCGGTGGAACTTCGTATAGTGCGTCGTGTCCAGCGGCACGAAATAGTCGGGCATGATGCCACCGCCGCCATATACCACACGATGTTTCTTCAGCGTTTCCCTTATCGTATGGTTTCTGAATGCAACGGCCTGAAGGCGTATAATAATGAGCAATGGTTAGGCGTATCATCGACCCGTCCTCAAACTCTATGGGGCGCTGCACCAATCCCTTTCCGAAGGTACGGCGACCCACCACCCGTCCACGGTCCTGATCCTGCACGGCTCCTGTAACAATTTCTGCCGCCGAAGCCGAGTATTCGTCCACCAGCACCACCAGCCGTCCGTCGCGGAACGAGCCGTTGCTGTCGGCATGATAGTCACGGCGAGGCGTACTTCTGCCCTCAGTGTAGACAATCAGATCACCCTTCTGCAAAAATTCGTTGGCCAAGTCGGCTGCCGCCTGCAGATAGCCGCCACCGTTGCCCTGCAAGTCCAGCACCAGGTCCTTCATGCCCTGCTTCCGCAATTTCTCCATGCTCTCCATGAACTCCTGATAGGTGGTAGCCGAGAAGCTGCCTATGCGAATATAGCCAATGCCTGGCCGCAACATATACGTGGCATCGATAGAATAGACAGGAATCTTGTCGCGGACAACGTCGAAGCGCAGCGTGTCGCTGATGCCACGGCGCACTACCTTCAGACGGGCCACGGTACCCTTCGGACCACGCAGGCGGCGCATAATTTCCTCTTTCGACATCTTCACACCAGCAATGGCAGTGTCGGCCACGGCCACAATGCGGTCACCAGCCAGAATACCGATTTTCTCCGACGGCCCATTAGTCACGGGCTGGATGACCAGCAGCGTGTCGTCAGCCATATTGAACTGCACGCCAATCCCTTCGAACGAGCCGTTCAGCGGTTCGGTCATGGCCTTTGTCTCCTTGGCATCACTATAGCTGGAATGGGGATCCAGCTTATCCAGCATGCCACGGATGGCATCCTCCGTCACTTTGTCGCCATTGACCGAGTCCACATACAGCTGCTCAATGGCCGACAAGGCCAAATGCATCTTCCTTACCCGCTGCAGGTCTGCTTCGCGCTGGGCATGTGCAGCCAGTCCAAGCAGCACCGTCGCAGCCATCAGTATAAGTGTTCGCTTCATTCTTTTCCCGTTCTGTTTCGTTTTGGCTGCAAAGGTAACAATTTTTGCGCAAAAACGACATACATATCAGCTATTTTTTATCCTACTATCCGTGAATCGCCATCAGAGCAGGTATGAGCAATGGCGCCGGCCACGGTGTAGGCCGTGGTCCAAGCCGCCTGAAAATTAAAGCCACCCGTGATGCCATCAATGTCGAGCACCTCGCCTGCGAAGTAGAGGCCCGGACGGGTACGGCTCTCCAGCGTCTGCGGGTTCACAGCCGAGAGGGCCACACCACCGCAGGTGACGAACTCGTCGCGATGAGGAGCCCGCCCGCTAATCTGATAGGCATCGGCCGTGAGCACACTCACCAGCCGGTGCTGCTCCTTGGCATTCAGGCTGCCCCACGGAGCATGCTGGGCACGCTGGCCCAGCGTCTTCTGAGCCAGATAGACCCACAGCCGCAGCGGAAGAGGCGACGGGGCCACCGTCAGTAACTGCTTCTGCGCATGGTGGTGCATCAGCATGTCTAAGGTTCCAGCAACCATTGCTTCGCCCTCGCCCATCCAGTTCACCAGCAGCGGCAGCCGATAATCGGCTTCCGCCAATTGGCGCGCCGCATAGCTCGACAGCCGCAGGATGCAGGGTCCACTCATGCCCCAATGGGTGATGAGCAGCGGCCCTTGGGCACGCAGTTTCGTGCCGGGAATCATGGCCGAAGCCGAGGGCACCACGGTACCCATGAGAGCGGTCAGCCCCTTGTCGGCAATGCTCAGCGTGAAGAGCGACGGCACGGGCTCAATAATCTCCTGTTCCAGCCACGCCAGTCCGTCGCGACGGGGCTGGCCGCCAGTGGTCACGCAGACATAGTCGTAATCGGCCAGCTCACTGAGCGACGCCACTCCGCAGCCCGTCTTCAGCACAATGCCCAGCCGTCTTGTTTCAGCCAGAAAAAGATTGATGATAGTGTGCGCGTCCTGCGACAGGGGGAAGACACAGTGGTCGGCCTGTGCCACCAGCTTGACGCCACGACGCTCGAACCACTGCCATGCAGCGCGGTGGTCGAACTGACGGAACAGCCGCCCCAGCAGCCGGTGGCCTCGGGGATAAACCTCCTTCAGATCATCTACAGCTTCAAACGTATTCGTCACATTGCAGCGTCCGCCACCGCTCACCTCCACCTTGCGCAGCACCCGCTGGGCACGCTCCAAGACAGTGACCTCCAACTGCGGACACCGTTCCTTCAGATTGATAGCCAGGAAAAAGCCTGCCGCTCCGCCGCCTACTATTGCTACACGCTGAGCCATCTTACATTTTCATCATAGTTCTTCTAGCTTGACACCCCGCTGACGGGGCT
>ERZ842401.3055-NODE-3055-length-21281-cov-5.925469_pt1 | contig 21281 bp, 21 predicted proteins | sample MGYA00521270_ERZ842401 | MGnify/ENA primary metagenome ERZ842401 (study PRJEB31892, sample SAMEA3878208) | bioreactor metagenome | biome: Moose rumen | place: Sweden | collected 2011-10 | study: EMG produced TPA metagenomics assembly of the PRJEB12797 data set...
GTAGCCGTGACTGGAGTTCAGACGTGTGCTCTTCCGATCTTCTAGTTAAAACATGATTCTTTAGAGTTAGAGTATCACCATTTTTAAGAATAAAGGTATTTTCTTTTGGAATTCCACAGTTGATTCCAATATTTGCTTGTTTTTTAAGCATTCTGTAATCTCCATGGAAAGGCATTAGATATTTTGGCTTGATTAGTCGAATCATTAATTTGATTTCTTCTTCGTTAGCATGACCGGATGTATGAAGATCTTGTAATACGTTGTTTGTATATACCTTTACACCTTTTAGATATAGTTTGTTGATTGTTTTTGAAATACTTAAAGCATTTCCTGGAATAGCTGATGATGAGAATATAACAACATCATCGGGTCTTAATTTAATTTGTTTATGAGTTCCATTAGCGATTCTTGATAAAGCGGCTAATGGTTCTCCTTGCGTTCCTGTACATAGAATCGCTACTTCATTTGGTTTTAAATTATTCGCTTCTTCTGGAGATACTAGTAGTTCTTTATGATCAATATATCCTCCGTTTAGAGATATATTAATATTGTTCTCCATACTTCTACCAAAAATACATATTTTACGATTATGTTTATAGCAAGTTTCAAATATGTGTTTTACACGATAAATGTTTGAGGCGAAAGTTGCAATAATAATACGACTATTTTTCCATTCGTCAAACATTTCTCCTAATGTTTCATCTACTACGGATTCACTGTTTGAGAATCCTTCGTTTAATGCATTTGTAGAATCTCCAATTAAGACGTCTACTCCTTTTTCTCCTAAGGATGCCATTTTGTATAAATCTGCCATTGGACCGATTGGTGTTAAATCAAATTTGTAGTCTCCTGTTGTTACAATTCTTCCATCTGGTGTATTAATACTAATTCCATGAGAATCCGGAATAGAGTGTGTTATTCGAAAGAATTCTACTTCAATATCTTTAAATTTTAGTTTAGTTTGGTCGGTGTAGACAAAAAGATTGTCATATCTTATATTTCTATCTTGTAATTTAACGGCAATTAATTCTTTCGCATGATTTGGCGCATAAATTGCGGGAATATTGATTGTTTGTAGTAAGAATGGTATTCCCCCAATATGGTCTTCATGTCCATGTGTAATTAATAAAGCTTTAATTTTATCTTCGTTTTCTTTTAAGAATGTAAAGTCTGGAAGAACATAATCAACTCCCATTAGTTCACTTTCAGGAAAACTAACACCGGCATCAATAATAACAATAGAGTCGTTATGCATTACACAATACATATTTTTTCCGACTTCTCCTAAACCACCTAAAACAATTATTTTTGTTCCGTTTGGTTTTTTATTCATATATTATTTTTTTCTCCTTTCTTGTTAAATAACTCGTAAAAGAACTAACGCTAACATTATACAATATAAAACTTTTTTTGTCTATATTTCTTTAATACTATAATTATTTTTATAGACTATTTTTTTGTTTGATTGTATAATTTTATTAGAATAGGAGTGCTTATGAATAGTATTTATATTTATGATGATGAAAATAATAAAATAGAGATGGAAGTAGTGACTATTTTCAAGTTTGCTAATAATATTTTTAATTATGTTATTTATTCTGATAAAAATCGTGATAATTATTATGTAGCTAAATATATTTATGAAATAGGTGAACTAATTACTGAATTTACGGAAAAAGAACTTGAACTTTGCAATACTATTTTAGAGGGGGTAATTTAATATGAAAGAATTAAAGGTAGATAAAAACCATAAAAGAGTTGATGCAAGTAAAATTGGTAGTCCTTTAAAAAGAATATCTTCAGGTCTTTTAGGAACGGTAATGGCTTTATCGATGTATTCAGGTACAGTTCCAAAAGTTGCTGCTGATGAAATACAGAGTGATAGAAGTATTGTTTCTTATGATGAGGACGAAACAAGAGAACTTAGTTTAGGAACTGGTACACATCTTCTTGCACCATCAACTAAAGAACCTTATACACCTCAATCTGTAAGCGATTATAAAGATTCAATAAATGTTTCTTTTTATAGTTCTGGGTATGATTTAACTGATTTAAAATATTTTAAGAATGCTAGTAAGATATATTTTAATTATAATGATGTATTTGAACAATATGATTTTATAGATTCTCTTCCTGTAATGCCAAGTATAGAAAGTGTTAATTTTATGTCTACCTTTGGAATGGAATTTACACAGGAAGATGCAGACAGGTTATTAGAAAAATTTCCAAATATGAAAAAACTAAATTTGGGTGATGCAACATATGATCCTTCAATAGTTGAAAATATGACATTTTTGGAAGAATTAACTATCAATGATGCGTTTAATTGTGATATTGATTTTACTAAACTTACTTTTTTGAAAAAAATAGTATTCAATGTTAAACCTTATAATTTAGCTATATTTTTAAATTCTAATGAATATGACACTCTTATAAAAAATGGTGTTGAAATTGAATTTCCTGAAGGAACTAAAGAAACTTATTTAGAAACTTCAAAGAAACTTGATGATATTGTAGAATCCCTTGGGTTATCAGAAGATAGTACTGAAAAAGAAAAATTTGATGCTGTTCTAATTTATATTCTTGAAAACTATGAGTATGATCCTACTGTTCAAAAAAATACCGAGTTAGGCGTTAGGGATGATAAATTAACTTCTTCATTTTATAAAGATGGTAGGTTATATGCTATTTTTAATGAAGATACAGCAATATGTGGAAACTATACAGCTTTATTTGAAGCACTTTATGATAGATTGTTTCCACCAAAAAAATCATATTTTTTATATAATGAAGATCATGCATGGAACTTAGTTAATATAGGAGGAACATGCTATTATGTTGATTCTACTTGGTTAGATGGAGAAAAAATAACAGAACAAATAGAGGAATCCTATGAGGAAGATGGAATGTTACACACTAGTATTAGTTTTGAGACAATTTCTTCTGAAGAAGCAATTAAAATGGGTAAGACTGATGATTTGATATGGTATATGAATGATGATGCTGATTATGATAGAGAATATCATGTTCCAATGATTATGCCTAGCTATATGTTTTCGCAAGATGTTGAAGATGAATATGTTGGACATATTGAAGATGTTTCAAGCAGTAAATCTTCATCTGAATTTGTAAGTGAACATGAGGAAGTAGTTGATTCTTCTCAGAAGAAAGTAAAACTAAATATAAATGGTAAGGTAATTGTTTGTAGTTTTGGAGCACTTGTTGGAGTTATGTCTGCAATAGGACTAGCTGTTCATGTTAATAAGAAAAAACAACGTGAACTTAAGAGAAAAAGACAGTTGCAAGCTCAATTAGATGATGCAGATTATGATTATTCTGGATATGATTATTCTGGCTATTCGTCTGATTATGGGCAAACAGAAACTACTTCTTATGGTATAGATTATGGTTATTATAATGATTCATCTTCAGGTTATAAAAAATAATCCACAATAATGATATGAACCCCGTTTCTTGGACATAGAAACGAGGTTTTTTATATGGGAAAATTAAGTTATGATGATAAAGTGAAAATTTATTATGAAAAGAAAAAAGGAAGGTCAAGAAAGAGTATAGCTTCAGAGTATAAAATTCAACAATCAAATGTACAGTATTTAGTAAGATTAATTGATAAGCATGGATTTGATATTTTAAGAACTACATCAAATAAAAAATATGACTCTTCTGAAAAAGAAAGAATAATTAATCGCATCTTAATAAATAATGAATCAAGTTTATCTGTAGCAATAGATGAAGGATTATCAAGTGTAGGAATGTTAATAAATTGGATTAAAGATTATAAAGAAATGGGTTATAATATAGTTGAACGAAAGCGAGGTCGGTCAACTATGCCTAAAGTAACTAAGAAAAAAGAAAAAGAAACAGATAAAGAAAAAATTAAAAGATTAGAAGAAGAAAATTTATATTTAAAAGCGGAGCTAGAATACTCAAAAAAATTGAGAGCCGTTGTTCAAGCAAGGAAGAATCAACAACAGAAGAAAAAGTAAGTGTTGTAAGTGAACTTCGGCTAACATATCCATTAATGATTCTTCTAAAAGTATCTGGCTTAGCCAAATCAGTATATTATTATACTTTATCTAAAACTGATAAAGATGATAAGAATAAAGAAATAATAGAAAAAATAAAAGAAATATTTATTAATAATAAAGAAAGATATGGTTATCGTAGAATAACATTAGAATTAAGAAATCAAGGGTATAATGTTAATCATAAGAAAGTTTATAGAATAATGGTTAAATTAGGTTTAAAGCCATTAAAAAGAAACAAAAGAAAATATTCATCGTATAAAGGTACTGTTGGTAAAATAACCGATAACTATATTAATCGTGAGTTTTATGCAGACAAACCTAATCAAAAATGGTATACAGATGTTACTGAATTTAATCTACGTGGGGAAAAATGTTATTTATCACCAATATTAGATGGCTTTAACGGCGAAGTAATTTCTTATAATACTTCTAAATCACCTAACTTAGAACAAATAAATGATATGCTTAATAAAGCATTTGACGGTAGAGATTTAGAAGGATTAATATTTCATTCAGATCAAGGATGGCAGTATCAGCATCAAACTTATCAACAAAGATTAAAGAATAAAGGTATTAAACAAAGTATGTCAAGAAGAGGAAATAGTATGGATAATGGAATGATGGAAAATTTCTTTGGACTTTTAAAAACAGAAATGTTTTATGACCAAGAAGATAAATATAAGAATATAGATGAATTAATTTTAGCAATAGATGACTATATTAATTATTATAATTATGATAGAATTAAAGTAAAATTAAAAGGACTGTCTCCTGTAAATTACAGGTTACAATCCTCTAATTAGAAACTATTTATAAACTGTCCAACTTTTGGGGTTCAGTTCATAATTGTGGATTTTTTTTTGAATTTTATTCTTTTTCTAAATCCTTTATGATACAATAATATCGTATATTAAGGAGATGAAATAATGGGATTATTTAGTAAGATAAAAAAGATGTTTTCTTCTAACGAGGAAGAAATCGAAGAAGAAGAATTGAATGAAGAGGAAGAATTAGAAGAATTTGAAGATGATATTAAAGAAGAGGATTCTGAAGTTCTAGAGGTTGAAGAAGAATTAGATAATTCTGAAACTGAATTAGAAGATAGTAAAAAAGAAGAACAATCTTTATCAAAAAAAGAATTAAAAAAGAAGAACAAAGAAGAAAAAATATTAAAAAAACAACAAAAGAAGGAAGAAAAAAGAAAGAAACAGTTAGAAGAAGTTCAAATATATGAAAAGGGATTAACAAAATCTAGAGAGGGATTTGTTAGTAAACTTGCTTCTCTTACAAATAAGTATAAAAAAATTACTGATGATTATTTTGATGAACTTGAGGAAACGTTAATCATGGCAGATATTGGTGTTAATACTGTTATGAATTTTATGGATAGATTAAGAGATAGAGTTAAACATGAAAAAATAGAAAATACTGAAGATTTAAAAGAAATAATAATAGATGAACTTTTTATAATTTATGTTAATGATGATGTCTTAGTAAATAAAATTAATTTTAACGATAATGGACCTACAGTTGTTTTGTTTGTTGGTGTTAATGGAGTAGGAAAAACTACTACAATTGCTAAAATAGCTTCTAAGATGAAGAAAGAAGGAAAAAAAGTACTTCTTGTTGGTGGAGATACATTTAGAGCTGGTGCAGTACTACAGCTTGAGGATTGGGGCAAAAAAATTAATGTTGATTTCTATGGAAAAGAACAAGGTGCTGATCCAGCAAGTGTTGTTTTTGATGGATTAGTTAAAGCAAAAGAAGAAGATTATGATTTAGTATTAATTGATACAGCTGGTAGACTTCAAAATAAAGTTAATCTTATGAAAGAACTTGAAAAAATAAATAGAGTAATTGGTCAGCAAATTGAAGGAGGACCACATGAAACACTTCTTGTTGTAGATGCAACAACAGGACAAAATGGTATTAGTCAAGCTAAGAGTTTTAAGGAGATTACTAATATTACAGGTATTGTACTTACAAAACTTGATGGAACTGCTAAAGGTGGAATTGTACTTGCTATTAAAGATGAAGTTAATATTCCTGTTAAATACATAGGTCTTGGAGAAAGAGAAGATGACCTTCAAGTATTTGATATAGAAAAGTACATATATGGATTATTTAAAGATTTATAGGAGTTTATTATGAGTAAAAAGAAAAAAGAAGAAGAAAAACTTGAAGAAGAATTAAAAGAATCAGAAAAGAAACCTGAGAAGAAAAAAGAAGTTAAAAATACAAAAGAAAAAGATAATGTTTCTTCTAATGAAGAAAATAAAGATAAAAAAGACAATAAAAAAAGAACTAAAACAGATGATTATTATGATGAATTAACTAAGGAAAATAAAATTGTAGATATAATTAAAGAAAAAGATGGGGAAGAGAAAGAAGAAATTGAAACAGAAGAAGAAAAAGAAAAAGTTTTAAAAGCTCAAAAGAAAATAACAAAATCTGATATGTTTTTTCTAAATATTCAATTATTTTTTTCGATTGGTACTTTTGTTTTAGCTATTATATATTTCTTTAATAAGAATTTGATGTTTGTATTACAGATAGTACTTGGTTTAACAATGATTGTTACTGGAGTTAATAATATAAAAGTATATAAAAGAAAATCGTTAACTGTATTTTATTTTGCTTTAGGTATAGCGCTTCTTGTTCTTTCTGTTATTACTATGTTAGGAAAATAATATGGAAGAAATTGTTTATTATTCTGAATTATATGATTTATATAAAAAATTATTAACTGATAAACAGCAAGAATATTTTGAGGAATACTATTTTAATAATTTATCGCTTAGTGAAATATCAAATGATTTTGATATAAGTCGTAATGCTGTTTCAAAACAACTTGCTGTTATTAGAGAAAAACTTGATGAATATGAATTAAAACTAGGTTTATATAAGAAGTTAGAACAAATAAAAAAATCTGTTGATGATGAGAGATTAAAAGATAAGATTATTGATATATTGTTATCATAATTTTACCTTTTTTTATTTAGTTTTTTATACTTAACTTTTACTTGCAAGTTTACTATATCAATAGTATAATTGATATGATAGGGAAAGAGTAGAAAGAGGGACAATTATGTTTGATAAGATAGTCTATATTAGTGATAAGGGTGCTAATGTAAAATTAAAAGCAGATGCTGATTTAACATTTAACTTAATGAATTTACATGTAATTTTTGAAGATGCGGAAAAAACAGTTTTAGGAGAAGTAGATGATCTTGATGGAGATTTAGTTAAGATCAGGTTTTTGGGTGAAATAAAAAATAATAGGTTATATGGTGGTACTTTAAGAAAACCTACTCTTGATGCAAGTTGTCGTGTTATTAATGAAGAAGAAATTCCTCTTGTTACTGGTAAAGATGAATCAGGTTTTATGCTTCTTGGAAATAGCCCTTTCTATAATGATAGAGAAGTTTTCATGAATGTAAATGGATTCTTTAGTAATCACTTTGCTATTATGGGAAACAGTGGTTCTGGTAAAAGTTGTGGTGTTAGTAGAGTATTCCAAAATATGTTTGAAGACCAAAGATTGTTCCCTTATAAATCAAATATAATTATGTTTGATTCTTCTGCTGAGTACTATAATGCTTTTAAAGATTTGTCTAGTATTAATTCTAATTATAACTATAGATTTATTTCCACAAATGAAATAGATCCGTTTGCTGAAAAACTAAGATTACCTATTTACCTTTTAAATGAACAGGATTTAGCATTATTACTTAATGTTACAAGTCATTCCCAATTGCCAATTATTGAGAGAATGTTAAAACTTGCTAGAATTTTTTCTCAGACAGAAGTAGATGCAAATGCTTATAAGAATCACTTAATAGCTAAAGCTATAATGACTATTCTATATACTAATGAAACTTCTCCAAATAAGAGAAATGAAATATTTTCAATTATAGCTTCTTGTTCAACACCAGAGTTTACTTTAGAGTCAGTAATTCAAGGTGCTGGTTATACAAGAAAATTTAGAGAGTGTTTCTTAATAGATCAGTTTGGTAACTTTACTGAAAGTGTACTTATGACTGAGTATTTAAATAAATTTATTAATCCAGATTTTGATAATTATGAGCCTGAAGGAAGTGTTTTCTTTGATTTAGATACATTAGAAAAGGCATTAAACTTTACTTTAATTAGTGAAGGTTGGTTAAGAAATCAAAATACTTATGGAGATTCTGTTACAATTAGAGTTAGACTTCATTCATTAATTGTTGGTCCTAATGCTAAATATTTTGAATATCCTGATTTTGTTACTCTTGAACAATTTATTTCTTCATTGTTAATTACTAATGGTAGAAAATACCAATTTGTTAATATTAATTTAGATGATGTTGATGATGTTTTTGCAAAAGTTATTGTTAAAATTTATTCAAGATTAATATTTAGTTTTGCTAAAGGATTATCTAATAGAGCTAGTATTCCTTTCCATCTAATTGTAGAAGAAGCTCATAGATATATTCAGAACGATACCGATACATTCTTAATTGGATATAATATATTTGACCGTATTGCAAAAGAAGGACGTAAGTATGGTGTAATTCTTGGTTTAATTACTCAAAGACCAGTAGAAATGAGTGATACTGTTATTTCTCAGTGTTCTAATTTCTTAATATTTAAGATGAATCACCCTGCTGATGTTGAATATATTCGTAAGATGGTCCCAAATATTAGTGATGAAATTGTTGAAAAACAAAAAACACTTCAATCTGGTACTTGTTTAGCATTTGGTATGGCATTTACTATTCCATTAATAGTTAGGTTAAAAATGCCTAATCCAGAGCCTAAGAGTGGAAACTGTGATGTTGTTAGAATTTGGGATGGTAATGCTGGTGGCGGAGGAAATAGTATTCAAACTCCACAACAACCTCAAGCACCTCAAAAGAATGAAGAACCTGTACAACCTCAGATTCCTCAAATTCCTCAAGGATCACAACCTATACAGAATCCTAATGATTTTAATCCAAGTAATCCCTTTACTTTGGGACAACCAACTGATGCTCCTCAATTAATGAGAAATACTAATAATCAAGGGAAAGAAAGTAATGGATTAAATTTGATGGGAATGAATAATAACGGATTAAATTTAATGAGTCAACCGGAAAACAATGAAAATAATAATCCAAATAATGATGGTAATAATGGATTTAATTTGATGAGTCAACCAGAAAATAGTAATAATACTAGTAGTGATGGTGGCAATGGATTTAATCTAATGAGTCAGCCAGAAGATAATAGTTCTTCTAATGGTCTTATAAAGAGTGCTACTCCTGCTTCTGATGATAATGGTTCAAACCCATTGATGCAGCCATATAATAGTGTTCAAAATTATAATTCTAATGTTGATGATGGTGCATTAAATCCTAATAACTTAGAAGTTCCTAATCCTGGAAATATTCCATTAGGTTCTCAGAATTTTATTAATACGACGGATAGTTTATCTCCTAATATTGAATTACCTAAACAACAACCTCAAATTATAATTCCAGGTGGTCAAAATTTCTCACCTAGTTTAATGGAAGGTTTTGGAGATGCTGCTGTTTCTACAGGAGAATAGTTTATCTATTCTCTTTTTTAGGGTTGTTTTTTAAGTACAAATTACTTTATAATGGTATTGGTGATATATATGTTTGAAAACTTAGGTGACAGATTACAAAATGCAATACATAAAATAAAAGGTTATGGAAAAATTACCGAAGAAAACATTAGTGAGGTAATGAGGGAGATACGTCTTGCATTATTAGAAGCTGATGTTAACTATAAAGTTGTAAAAGAATTTACTAATACAGTAAAAGAAAAAGCACTAGGTGAAGAAGTAAAAAAGAGTATTAATCCTGGTGATATGTTCGTAAAAATTGTAAATGATGAATTAACAGAACTTCTTGGTGGAGAAAGTGCTCCTTTGAATTTATCTGGTAATCCAGCAGTACTTATGCTTGTTGGACTTCAGGGTAGTGGTAAAACTACTACAATTGGTAAACTTGCTAATTTTTTAAGAAAAAAACATGCTAAAAAACCATTATTAGTTGCTTGTGATGTTTATAGACCAGCAGCTATAGATCAGTTAAAACAAATTGGTAAACAACTTAATATAGAAGTTTATGAAGAAGGTAAAAATAATCCTGTTGAGATTAGTAAAAATGCAATTAAATATGCAAAAGAAAATGGTTATGATTATGTTTTGATAGATACTGCTGGTAGACTTCATATTGATACTGAGTTAATGGAAGAGTTACAAAATATTTATAGTGAGATTTTACCTAAAGAAGTATTACTTGTAATTGATTCTATGATGGGTCAAGATGCTATCAATGTTATTGAAGGATTTAATGAATCATTAAGTCTTACAGGTGTAATCCTTACAAAACTAGATGGAGACACAAGAGGTGGTGTTGCTCTTTCTGTTAGACATCTTACTAATGTACCAATTAAGTTTATTGGTGTTTCTGAAAAATTAGATGGACTTGAGAATTTTGACCCTGAAAGGATGGCTGGAAGAATTCTTGGAATGGGTGATATTGTATCACTTGTTGAAAAGGCAGAAGAAGCTATAGATGAAAAGGAAGCAGAAAAAACTGTTAAGAGACTTCAAGCAGGTAAATTTGATTTAGAAGACTTTCTATCTACTATGAAACAGATGAAAAAATTAGGACCTTTAGAATCTTTAATTAAGATGATACCTGGAGCTAAAAAAATGGGTCTTAATAATGTTAAAGTTGATCCTAAACAAATGGCTCATGTTGAAGCAATTGTTCTTTCTATGACACCAGAAGAAAGGCGTAATCCTGATATAATAAAAGCAAGTCGTAAAACAAGAATTGCTAAAGGATGTGGACTTTCTGTTCAAGAGGTAAATAAATTATTGACACAGTTTGAACAAATGAAAAAAATGATGAAACAAATGAAGAATGGCAATTTTAAAATGCCTTTTTAGGAGAACTTTATGGATGATAAAAAAATTGCATTTATATTTGGAAGTAGTAAGGAAAATTCCGAAGTTTATGAAGGAAACATAGAAGAAATTGGAGATATACGAGATGGATATTTTCATTCTACTTATTTATTAAATTTTTCAAAAGAAAAGTATCCAGAAACTACTGTGTTTAGGAAACTCTCAAATAGGCATAGTCCAGAAGCAATTTCATTCTTCTATACAAAATTATTTAATCATATTGTATTTCTAAATACTACTAAATATTTGGAAGATGGTAGAATGAGTAAACATGGAAAAACTGGTGTTTTCTTGTTACCAGAAAGTATTACTGAAAAACAAAAAGATGGATTATATAGTTTTTTAGATGAAATATCTGATTATCATATAACAATTGCTTATGATATAAGAATTGAGAACGGTATTGTTTTAGATAATGAAGTTTCTTCTGTATCTAGTGAAGAACCTAGAGAATTATTTGATAAATTTTTTAATATAAAGAAAACTAAAAGCTTATAATATATTTATAGGCTTTTATATTGTTATAATTATATATTCTTTCATATAATAATTTAGATAGGAGGATATATAATGTTTAATGATCAGAATTTAAGTAATGTTATGGATTTTGATTCTAATGTTAGTGGAAGTAATAATTTTTCATATAATGATGTAGATTTTAATGTTAATCAAAATATGATGAATGATGGTATGATGATGAATAATAGTATGCCATCTACTTGTGAACAACCACGTGAAAGATGTATTCACAGAACCTTTGTACATGAAGTACCACATGTTTGTCCTATAAAAACAAGAATAATTAATCATCATGTATATCGTCATACTTATAGACCAGAATATTCTTGTTGTGAAGAAAATGTAGTAAGTAATGTTCAATGTGGTTCTTGTTGTGATTTTAATTAAAGGTCTTTGACCTTTTTTTTGTAAAGTATTTTCCTTTTATTATCAATTTTTTCTATTTGATGATATACCTAAAATAGGTGATAATATGTATGATGATTTAAGAGATATGAATGTTGGAATTATTTTTAGGAGGAATGCATCAGGAGATAGATATATTTTTTATTCTCCAGTTATTCTTTCTCCTTCAAAGAGTTTTCGTGGACAAAAATATTTTTCAGTTCCATATGGAGCTTTTCAGGATAGGAGTTTTTCTAGTGATCAAGTTCTTACTTTTGATAGCAAAAAAGTTCTTTCAACGCTTCAGAGTAAGAAGGCTACTCTTGGTTTAGATGGTAAAATTGGAGATAAAAAAGATTTAATAGTACTTCTTTTAAATGATGAACTTAGAGAGTATGTATATAATGAATTAAGAAAAGGTGGTAAAGAACCATCTCCGTCAGATTTTCTTGTTAGTTTATCTGGCTTTGCATATAATGTTGGTAATTCTATTGATTATATTATGCCTGGAAAACTTAGATCATTTACATGCTTTACTAAAGAAACTTCTGAAGTAAAGAATTTTTCACATAAGGTTTCTGAGGATGAGTACCAATTTTTAAATAATAATGTTTTTTCAAATAAGAGACAAAAGAAGACTGAAGAAGCAAAGGCTGTTGCTAGTCAATCTTCAAATGTTAGGTATACAACTCCACCATCAACTATTTCAAAAAAGAGTGCAACCCCGGCACGTAAAATTACAGTAGAAAAAAAGAAAGAAGAAAAGGAAGAAGAAAAGGAAGAAGTAGTATTGGAAAAATATTTAACAACAGAGAAAATTGATCCAAGAGAAATAAAAAAGGAACTTAAAAAGAAAATGAATTTACCTTTTATTGTGGCACCTGCTAATAGTTTTTCAACTGTTGGATATAAAGGAGCTGATATTACTGATGTATTAGTAAAACTACTTGATCAAGCACAGGGTGATTTAGAACTTGCTGAAAGAGGAGTAATTGCTTTTGATGAGTTTGATAAAATAGGTTATTCAGGAGATGATAAAGGTTTATCTATGAATCTTGGTATTCAACAAGAACTTCTTACTTTTATTGAGGGTGCAACATATGATGTTGAATATAATGGAAAAACTTATGAATTTGATACATCTAAACTTACTATTGTTGCGATGGGAGCCTTTACTAATTTAAGGGAAAGAAAAATAGCTGAGAATGAAAAGAAAAATAAACCTTCTTTAGGTTTTTCTGGCAATAGTTATGATGATTATGAAAGAGTGTATACTATTACAGAAGATGACTATATAGGTGAAGGATTAGGTAGAGAACTTGTTGGACGTTTTTCTTGTCTAGCATTCACTGAAGAGTTAGGTGTAGAAGATTTAGAAAGAATATTAAAAGAAAGTGAATCAAGTCCTTTAAAATCTTTAATTTTTGATGGTAAAATTAATGGTTGTGAAATAACTGTTGGTGATGAAGTTATTCATGAAATTGCTTTAAGGACTTATAAATCAAATGTTGGAGCTAGAGGATTAAATCGAATTTGTAAATCAATAAGAAATATTATTTCTAATGATTTAATTGATAAAGTTCCTGAAATTGTCATTACAAGTGAACATTTAGATAAGATAAATAGTTTTTAAAATAGAACTTATCATGAAAGGACAATATGATATGATGAAATTTAAAAATGTCGAAACTTTAACAGCTAAAGAGAAAGTAACAAATATTAGTATTGAAATATTAAATGAATATCCTGAAATAGGTACAGATTTATCTATTGAAATAGCTGCCTTATGTGATTCTGTTGATGATGTAGTAGATGAAGATGTGATTTTTAAAAGATATTACTACATACTTTGGAAGTTAGGAAAAAATCATCCATTATTTGATAAAGTACTTAGTGATATGAAAAATCTTTGTGCAGGTTCCTTAAAAGATGAAATTAATAAAAGTTTATATGAAGAAATAATTAAATATGATAATAATGAAATATCAAGTTTTCCTTCTATAAGTGATTATTATGGATAAAAAGAAAATGAAAATTTTCTTTTTTTTTAATCTTTTTTTAATCTTTTTTTAATCTTTGCTTAGTATTATTTAATTGTCAGATGGAAATAGTCTGTTTTGAAAGGAGATATTAGATGAATATTCAAAATACTTTTAGAAGAGTTGAACAGAAATATGTTCTGGATAAAAAACAATATAAAATAATTAAAGATAGTATTTCTGAACATTTTGACAAAGATAAGTTTCCAACTAGTAAAATTTACAATATATATTTTGATAATGATAATAATGACTTAATTATTAACTCATTAGAAAAACCTGTATATAAAGAAAAGTTTAGAGTAAGAAAATATGGTGATAGTGGTGAAATATTTTTAGAAATGAAACAGAAGTATAAAAGTGTTGTTTATAAGAGAAGGGTTATTTTAACTCAAGATGAATATGATGCTTATTTAGATGATGGTATTTTTCCTTCTCATGATAAACAAATTATGAGTGAGATTGATTATTATATGAAGTATTATAATTTAAAGCCATTTATGGTTGTTGCTTATGATAGAGAAAGTTTTTTATCAAAGGATGATTCAGGTTTTAGATTAACTTTTGATCATAATTTAAGAAGTAGAGATAATAAATTAATTTTAGAAGATGATGAAAGCGATAAAATGTATTTTTCAGATGAAAAATGGATAATGGAATTAAAAAGTACAAATAATTTACCATTATGGTTTATTGATATTTTATCAAAAAATAAAATATATCCTGTATCATTTTCGAAGATAGGTAATATATATAAAAAGGAAAGAGGTAATGTTTAATGTTAAATAGTGTTTTATCAAGTAGTGGTTTAACAATGGGAAGTTTATTAATTTGTTCACTTGCATCAATTATTTTTGGATTAATAATAGCTTTAGTTCATATGAAAACTTCAAAATATACAAAGAATTTTTTAATAACTTTAATTATTTTACCAATACTTGTTCAAACTGTAATTTTTATGGTTAATGGTAATTTAGGAACTTCAATAGCAATAGTAGGAGCATTTAGTTTAGTTAGATTTAGATCTGTAGCTGGAACAAGTCGTGAAATTGTTAGTATTTTCTTTGCAATGGCTATTGGTCTTGCTACTGGAATGGGTCAAATTGTTTTTGCAGCAATTATTACTGTTCTTGTCAGCTTAATTCTAGTAATATTAAGTATTTCAAAATTTGGAGAAGGAAGTAATTCTACAAAGAAATTAAAAATAACTATTCCTGACAATGTAGATTATACCGAAGTGTTTGATGATATATTTGATAAATATCTTGAAAAATCAACTTTAGATAGTGTTAAAACTGTAAATTTAGGAAGTTTATTTGAACTTACTTATACTGTTAATCTAAAGAATAATGTTAATGAGAAAAAATTTGTTGATGATTTAAGATGTAGAAATGGAAATTTAAAAATAATTTTAACTCATCCAATAAATGATGGAGAATTATAATATGAAGAAAAAACGAATAATAATTATTTTATCAATTATTATAGTAGTTGCTTTATCTACTTGTTTGATATTCTATTTTAAAAATAAGAATAGTAAAAGTAGTAAAAATGATGTCTCAAGTATTGATACTAATATTAAAGTAGATAATGGTGATGAAAAAATTGATTGGGATAGTATGAAAACTACTAAGGTTACTTTAAGTAAAAGTTTAAAAATTACAGAGGAGGGTGTATATATATTAACCGGTACTATAAGTAATGGTAGTATAACTGTTAATACAGATGGCAATGTAAAACTAGTTTTAAATGGTGTAAATATAACAAATAATAGTGGTTCCGCAATATTAGTTGAGAATGCTAAAAATGTTGTTATTGAAACTAATGAAGGAACAACTAATAATTTAGAAGATGGATCTAATTATTCTAATATTGAATATGATGGATGTATTTATTCTAAAGATGATTTAGTTTTACAAGGTAGTGGAACATTAAATGTTACAAGTAATTATTCTGATGCTATTGTATCAACTGATGATTTAAAAATTGTTAGTGGTACTTATAATATTAAGAGTCAAGATGATGGTATAAGAGGAAAAGATTCTGTATATATACTTGGTGGAACTATTAACATTGATAGTAATGCTGATGGTATTAAGTCTACAAATGATTCTGATTCTACAAAAGGATTTATTTATATAAAAAATGGTACTATTGTTATAAATAGTGTAGAAGATGCAATTCAGGCTCAAACTAAATTAATAATTGATGATGGTAATTTTGATATAACTACAAATGGTGGTAGTGGTCAAAGTGGATCGGCAGTTGATAAATCCTTTGGAAGACAAACAACTTATGATGAAACAAGTGCTAAGGGTTTAAAAGCAGAAAGTAATTTAGTTATTAAAGGTGGTAACTTTAAGATAAATAGTAAAGATGATGCTGTTCATTCTAATAATGATGTTGGTATTTCAAATGCTACAATGGAAATATCATCTGGTGATGATGGTATTCATGCTGATAGTAGTGTAATTATTGAAAGTGGAACAATAAATATTACTAAATCATATGAGGGAATAGAAGGTAAAAATATAACTGTTAATTCTGGTAATATTAGTTTAGTTTCAAGTGATGATGGATTTAATGTTAGTGGAGGTAATGATTCTTCAAGTATGAATGGAAGACCTGGACAAAATGGTGGTATGGATGCTGATTCTGGTGGAGTTTTAACAATAAACGGTGGAACAATTTATGTTAGTGCCGATGGGGATGGACTTGATTCAAATGGTTCAATTACTATGACTGGAGGAATTGTTTATGTAGATGGACCAACAAATAATGGTAATGGTGCTCTTGATTATAATGCAACATTCAATATTTCAGGAGGTAGTCTTATTGCAGTAGGAAGTAGTGGAATGGCACAAAGTACTTCAACTTCTTCAAGTCAAATATCCATTCAATACTATTTAAGTGGTAATTATAGTGATAAGTTATCTATTGAAGATTCAAGTGGTAATGTTATTTTTGAATATTCTCCTAAAAAATCATATCAAAATGTAGTTTATTCTTCAGGAGATTTAAAAGAAGGAGAAACGTATACTTTAAAAATAAATGGAAATAGTGTTGGAACAGTTACAGCTAGTTCAATCGTTAATTCCAATGGAAGTGGAAATAATTATGGAATGCAAAGAGGAGGTAGAAGATAAAGGCATAAAAATGCCTTTTTTTGTTTATATTAATAACGTGTAAAATGTGTAAATAATTATTTCTTTATTGTTATTATGCAGTATATTGTATGTTATATTTATGATAGAGGTGATTTTATGACTTGCCCAAAATGTGGAAAAGAAAATACAAGTAATAGTTATTGTGTTTATTGTGGTTTTAGATTTGGAAGTTCAGTTGCTAAATATGTTCAATTTGATAATGCAGTACCTATTAATAAATCAAAAGAAAAAATAAGTCAAGCCGGATTAATACCTTTATTAGTTTCAATAGTAAATCTTGGTATTGTTCCTATTATAGTAAAATTACTTGATAATTTATTGTTTTCATTTAGCTTTTTTGATTCTATTTCTGAAAAAATAGGTATTGATTCTTTTTATATTCCTTTTTCAATTATTGTCATATATTTGATTTTTTCAGCAATTTTTTTCTTTAAGTCATATGGCACTTATTCAAAAAGGGGAGTAACTAAGTTAAGACAAATTATTCTTGTTTTATTATTTATACTTGTTATTCTATTTATAGTATTTTATATTGCTCCTTTTGTTTGGAATTATATATCACAATATAATATTGTGTAAATAACGTTGTTAATCTACTAAAAATATTTTTGTAAATTAAAGTGTCTAATTTTGTCGATTTACTTGAATGTGTGTAAATATTAATATACTATTATTATAGGGAGTGTGATACCATGATTTATCCATCTATAGATAAATTGCTTAATATCGTCGATTCAAAATATGAACTTGTACATATAGCGGCCAGACGAAGTAAGGAGATTTCTAAAACAGATTACTATCAAATGCCAGAAGGGGAATATAAATCAAAAAAGAATATTGGAAGAGCACTTGAAGAAGTAGAAAAGGGACTCCTTAAAGTTACGAAAAGCACTAATAATTAGTGCTTTTTAATTTATTTAAAAAAATGTATAATATATTTAAGAGGTGATAATATGGAATATAGTAAATATACAATGATGAATAGAAAGAACGGATATATTGATTTTTCATTACTTTTTAATTCCATATATTCTTATGAATATAATAATGGTGATTTAAAAGATAATTTAGCTACTATTGATTATTATTGCTTAGAAGTAGTAGACGGTCTTCTTCTTCCTAGTAATAGATCTGGTGGTCCACTTGCAGTTGCTCTAGAAACGCATAGCTTTAAATCATGTTTATATATGTTAAAAAACCGTGATAGATTAGGTATTAACTTAAATAATTTATTGGAAGATGAAAATAGAAAATCTATTGATTTAATAGAAGAATTTGATTTTGTATTAACTTATTTTTCTGTAAAAGAAGAAGAAAGAAAATTGGGTATGTTCAAGATGTTTTTAGGTGAAGAAAGAGAAAAAGAAGAAAGAAAACATCTAGAAGAAGAACTTGCTGCTCTTGATGAAATCAAAGAAATAGTTAAAAATTATAAAGCAAAAAAAAAGTAGGAAATTATAATTTAAATTTCCTCTTTTTTATTTATTATGAATTGTAAAATATTAATAACCTCATACATTATAAAAGCTAAAATTCCTAATATAAAAACACTTGATATAACTAGATTAATGTTGAAAACTTGAGATCCATACATTATTAAATATCCAAGTCCCTCTTTTGAAACAAGTAATTCTCCCATTATAATACCAATTAATGTTAGACCTATATTAACTTTTAACAAACTAATAATATTTTTTTTATTACTTGGAATAACAACTTTAAATAGTATATCTTTTTTTGATGCATTAAATGATTTTAATAATTTAATGTAATTACTGTTTGTAGAATTAAAGGCATTATACATATTTATAGTTGTAGTAAATAAAGAAATTAAAATTGCCATAAATATAATTGATTTTATACTAGCACCAATCCAAATTATTATTAGTGGACCAAGAGCAACTTTTGGTAGAGAATTAATGACTGTTAGATATGGGTCTATTATTTTTGCAAATTTTTTTGACATAAACATTATTACTGAAATTATAAAACTAATAATAGATGTAATTGTAAAACTTATTATTGTTTCATAAGTAGTTATTCCTATGTGTTTTAATAGTGTTTTATCTTTTGATAGAGATATAATAGTTTTTATTACTTCTTTCGGTGATGAAGATAAAAAGGTATTAATTATATGATATTTACTTAATAATTCCCATGATAGTAGAGCTAATAATAATATTAATATTTGTATGGTTAATATAATTCTTTTATCTTTTTTTATTTTTTTTATATAAATGACATGCTCTTCAGTATTATTCATTAAGATCACTCCAAATCATATCATAATAAGTATTATAATTATCTTCTTTTTTTGTTTTTAAATAATCTCTTTCCCCATTAAAATTTATTTTATAAATATTAACTATTTTTGATGGTCTCTTACTTAATACAATTACTTTATCTGAGAAAGTAATTGCTTCATCTATACTATGTGTTACCATTATTACTGTTTTATTTTCATTTTTAATAATGTCATATACATCTTTACTTACTTTAATTCTTGATTGTGAATCAAGAGCAGAGAATGCTTCATCTAGTAATAAAATATCTGGTTTAATAGCGAGTGTCCTGATTAAAGCAACTCCTTGATTCATTAAAAGACAATTTATATGTTCCATGTAATTATTATATTTCTTTCTCCGTTATTAATATTATCTATTTCAATTTTGTCAATAAAACTATTTATTATTTCAGCGTCAAGTTCTTTTATTTCTCTATGCTTATATGGTATAAAATTATTTATATCTATATTTTTAATTTTTTTATTTAGTTTTTCGATTTCTTCTGTATATATTTTTTTTTCATTATTATAAATATTTAATAGATTATTGAAGTCTTCTTCTGATAGTATTTTATTTATTTTGTCTTCATAGATATTTTTAATATATATGTTTATTTCTTTATAATTATTTTGCTTTTCTATAAGATTTTTTTCTATTTCTTTTTTCCTTTCTATTACATAGTTATTTATTTTATTTATTAATAATTCTTCATCAAAAAATTCCTTTACTAAATTATTTATATTATTTAATAATATACTTTTCAGTATTTCGTAATTAATTGAATTTCTATTATTACATTTATTTTTTTCAGCATTTATACAAGTTAAATAAGTATTATTTTTTGTACTTTTTTTTCTCATAATATTTTTACATTTATAACAAAAAATTTTTCCTGAAAGAATATGGTTGTTTCTTGTTCTAATATTATTTTTTTTCTTTTTATTAATTATGTTTTGTACTTTCATAAATGTTTCTTTATTAATAATTTTAGGATGTGTATTTTCTTTTCTTATCCAATTATTTTTATCTTTTGAAACTGTCTTATGATTTTTATAACTAATAGTTGTTCTTTTTCCTTGAATTAAATTACCAATATATATTTCATTATTCAATATAGTTTTTATTGTATTGTTATTCCATAATATTTCTTCTCTTGGTTTATTACTAACTATATTTAACTTTATTTTTTTTTGATATTTATATAGTGAAGGCGAGGGGATGTTTTTATTGTTTAAGTAATTTGCTATTGAAGTATAATTATAACCTGATAAAAATAAATTATATATATTTTTAACAACCTTACTTGCTTCTTTATCTATTTCTAATATGTTTTTATTTTTTTTAAAACCATATGGAGCAAATGGTGAAATAAGTTCACCTTGTTTCATTTTTATTTTTAAAGCACTTTTTATATTGTTTGATACATCTTCTAAGTACCATTCATTTACAAGTGCGTTTATTTGTCTGGTTTTTGTTGTTTCATTTTTTTCTGTATCTATATTATCTGCTAAACTTATAAATCTTATCTTCCATTCTTTAAATTTATTGTTTATATATTTTTCTACTATTTCAATATCTCTTGAAAATCTTGATTGACTTTTACAAAGTACAATGTCTAGTTTTCCAATTTTACAATCATATATCATTCTTTCAAATTCTGGTCTATATGTTCCTGCACCTGATATGTTTTCATCACAATATTCGTCTACAAAAAGAAAATTTTTGTTTCTCTTAATAAAATCTAATAACATATTTCTTTGGTTTTTTATAGATTCACTATCATCTTCTTTATTTATCTTATTTTTATCTTCATTTGATAATCTTAAATATATACCAACTCTATAATAGGTTTTAATAGATCGGAAGAGCGTCGT
>ERZ842401.3056-NODE-3056-length-21273-cov-46.026770_pt1 | contig 21273 bp, 12 predicted proteins | sample MGYA00521270_ERZ842401 | MGnify/ENA primary metagenome ERZ842401 (study PRJEB31892, sample SAMEA3878208) | bioreactor metagenome | biome: Moose rumen | place: Sweden | collected 2011-10 | study: EMG produced TPA metagenomics assembly of the PRJEB12797 data set...
TTGTCGAGCCTTGACGTGAGCAATTTTAACACGGCCAATGTGACGGATATGAGTGACATGTTCTACAATTGTGATCATTTGACGAGCCTTGACGTGAGCAATTTTAACACGGCTAATGTGACGGACATGAGTAGAATATTCTATGAATGCCGTGGTTTGACGAGCCTTGACGTGAGCAATTTCAATACGTCTAACGTGACGAACATGAGTGGTATGTTCTATAACTGTTATAGTTTGACAAGCCTTGACGTAAGCAATTTCAATACGACGAATGTAACGAATATGAGTTACATGTTTGGATGGTGTACTTGTTTGACGAGCCTTGACGTTAGCAATTTCGATACCGACAATGTAACGAGCATGTTAGCGATGTTCTATAACTGTCAAAGTTTGACGAGCCTTGACGTTAGCAATTTCAATACGGAAAATGTAACGAACATGAGTCAGATGTTCTACAACTGTCGAAGTTTGACGAGCCTTGACGTGAGCAATTTCAATACGGAAAATGTAACGAACATGAGTCAGATGTTCTGCAACTGTACAAGTTTAACTACTATTTACTGCAACGACTCATGGAGTTGCGAAGATTCAGGTTCTATGTTTTATTATTGTACATCGTTGAAAGGAGCAATAGCGTATAACTACCAAAAAACGGATGCTACCTACGCTAACCCGGAATATGGATATTTTATTGCGCACATTAGTCCGTATGCAATATTGAACGAGGACGGGAATACACTTACTTTCTACTATGACGAGGAAAGGTATAACCGAAATGGTATGAGTGTAGGTCCCTTTCATGATTTAAATCCACGCGCTTGGGATAATAACAGCTCAGACATCACCACTGTTGTGTTTGATGATTCCTTTGCCAACTATACCAAGTTAACCAGTACTACAAATTGGTTTTATGGTTTTTCTAATCTTACAACTATTACAGGAATTGAAAATCTAAAAACGGACAATGTGACGAATATGGGTGGAATGTTCTATGGATGTTCTGGATTGACAAGCCTTGACGTAAGCCATTTCAACACGTCCAAAGTAACGGACATGGGTGGAATGTTCTATGGATGTTCTGGATTGACAAGCCTTGACGTAAGCAATTTCAATACAGCTAACGTGACAAACATGAGTGGAATGTTCGCCGGATGTTCTGGTTTGACAAGCTTAGACTTAAGCAATTTCAATACGGCTAATGTGAAATACATGAGTGGAATGTTCTTCGACTGTCCTAGTTTGACCACCATTTACTGCAACGAATCATGGAGTTGTGAAGATTCAGGTTATATGTTTTATAACTGTACATCATTGAAAGGAGCGATAGCGTATGACAGCGAAAAGACGGATGCTACTTACGCTAACCCTGAGAACGGATATTTTAGTGTGATTTTTAGTCCGTATGCCGCTTTGAACGAGGAAGGGAACACGCTCACTTTCTATTATGACAAGGACAAGAACAGTCGAAATGGTATGAGTGTGGGACCTTTTCAAAATTCCAATGAATGCAGTTGGTATGATTATACCTCAAACATCATCACTGTTGTGTTTGACGATTCCTTTGCCAATTATACAGAGTTGACAAGTACCGCATTCTGGTTCTGTGATCTTTCTAATCTGACAACTATCACTGGAATTGAAAACCTGAAAACAGCCAATGTGACGAGCATGAGAGGTATGTTCTATAATTGTTCAGGTTTGACGAGCCTTGACACGAGTCATTTTAACACGTCCAATGTGACGGACATGAGTTTTATGTTCTACGGATGCTCTAGCCTGACGAGTCTTGACGTTAGCAATTTCAATACAGCCAACGTGACGAGCATGTATGCGATGTTCTATAATTGTCCGAGCGTTACGAACCTTGACGTTAGAAATTTCAATACGTCCAAAGTGACGGACATGAGTGGAATGTTTGGGGATTGTCAAAGTTTGACGAGCCTTGACGTGAGCTACTTCGATACGTCTAATGTGACGAGTATGTGGCTTATGTTCAACGGATGCTCTAGTCTGACGAGCCTTGACGTAAGCAATTTCAATACGGCCAATGTAACGGACATGAGTTATATGTTTTTCGAATGTTCAGGCTTGACGAGCCTTGACGTAAGCAATTTCAATACGGAAAACGTGACAGACATGAGTTGCATGTTCTATAACTGTCAAAGTTTGACAAGCCTTGACGTGAGCAATTTCAATACGGCTAACGTGACGGACATGGGTTGGATGTTTTATAATTGTCCGAGCGTTACGAGCCTTGACGTAAGCAATTTCAAAACGGCCAATGTAACGAACATGAAGAGCATGTTCTATAACTGTCAAAGATTGACGAGCCTTGACGTAAGCAATTTCAATACGGAAAATGTAACGAACATGTGGTATATGTTCGCAGAATGTTCTGGTTTGACTACCATTTACTGCAACGACTCATGGAGTTGCGGATCTTCAGGTTATATGTTTAATAACTGTACGTCATTGCAGGGAGCAATAGCATATAACAGCAATAAGACGGATGTTACCTACGCCAACCCAGATACGGGCTATTTCACGAGAAAGAGTGTATCGTTGAAGGGCGACGCGAACGGTGACGGACTGGTGGATGTCAACGACATCACGGCCATCGTCAACGCCATACAGGGACAGGCTTCGACGACATTCGACGAGACAGCCGCCGACGTCAATGGCGACGGGGTAGTGGACATCAACGACCTGACGGGATTAGTGAACATCATACAGGGCAATTGACATTGCCGTTCAATGCAATTAGTATGCTTGTAGCAAAATAGAATCAACAGAAACAAATAAAAAAATAATGAGAAGAATATGAAGAGACATGCATTTATCGCCCTGCTGCTCTTGCTGGCAGGAACGGCACTGGCCGACAGCCATGTGACGGTGTCACCAGTAGAGATACCGTCGGGAAAAGAGGCTGAACTGACGCTGAACTTCGACTTCGACGAGGGGCACACCATCTGCAACTACCAGATGGAGCTGCAATTGCCCGAGGGGGTGAGCGTGGTCGGCAACGGCGTGACACTGGGGGATTGCCACTCGCAGTTCCACAGCGGCAGCATCGTGAACAACATCATCGTGGTGTCATCGAATCCTACCACTGTCCTCACGGGTACGTCGGGGGAATTGCTCAAGGTGAGGGTGACGGCCGATGCCAACCTCACTGCCGGCACCATACTGCAGGGTACGCTGCACAACGTGAAACTGGGGCAGACCAACGAGACGAGCATCAACCCTGATGACCTGACCTTCGACATCAGCATTGTAGAGCGACTTACCGTCGTACTGGACGAGACATCAACCACGGCGCCGACGGCTGCCGAGGATGTCAATGTCCGCGTTAAGCGTACCATCCAGGCCAACGAGTGGTCGACCATCTGCCTGCCGTTCACGATGACGGAGGCACAGTGTAAGGCTGCCTTCGGCGACGATGTGGAACTGGGCGACTTTACTGGCTATGAGACCGAACTGGACGGGGACGACAACATTATAGGCATCACCGTCAATTTCAACGATGCTACAGCCATAGAGGCCAACCATCCTTATATTATCAAGGTGTCATCGGCCATTACGGAGTTTACTGTGGAACAAGTGAATATAGACCCGGAGGAAGAGCCGACTGTCGCTGCGGTTAAGCGGACCAAGAAGCAGTGGAGCGAGATGACAGGCACCTATGTAGCCAACACCGTGCTGGAGGCTACAAACTTGTTCCTCAGCGGCAACAAGTTCTGGTATTCGGCTGGACAGACAAAGATGAAGGCCTTCCGTGCCTACTTCGACTTCTATGACGTGTTGACAGAGGTAGAAGATGAGTACACTTCGCGCATCATGATGTCGTTCGACGACGAGAACACAACGGGAATAGACGCACAGCGACTGATGGACAACGGACGTCAGGGCGTCTACGACTTGCAGGGCCGCCGGCTGGATAGTGCCGGAAGCGGTTCTTCACTCAAGAAGGGCCTGTATATCGTGAACGGGAAAAAGGTTGTTGTTAAACGGAAGTAATAATGATAGATATGAAAAAGCAAACATACAGCATACCTTCAATGGTTATCGTGGAGTTGGGCACGTCGGCCCTACTCTCTACCAGTAGTATCAGGAGCGGCGGCAAAGGCCCCAGCGGCTATGGCGGCGTGGACAGCGACGGCAGCATGGACCCTTCCGCCCGTCGCTACCGAGGATTCGAAGAAGAAGACGAGGAAGACGAGGACTTCTAATCTCACAGAGGGGGAATTCCCCCTCTGTGAGTTTTATGTGTCACTCACTTGGTGCGGTGGCGGGCGTACCAGCCGCGCTGACCGTCCATGCGACCGTGGTGGAAATGCTGTGACTTGAGGGCGATGGTCAGTTGCTTGATGTTGGGCACATCAGTGGCGCGGACGTGTCGGGCCAGTTCCTGCTGAATGTCTACAGCACGTGTGAAATATGCTTTGTCGCGCTCGGCCGGTACGAAGTAAGCCAGCAGCAGCTGTTCGGGGGCACTGAATTCCTGATAGGTACGGTTGTGCTCTTCGAGAGCGGCTTCCTCCGCCTTTGACAGGTGCCACACGGCACCGTGGTCGAGTTCATCAACGGCCTGGGCATACAGCCGTTCGTGCAGAATGGGGGTATCGGTGTCGATAACGCCGGTCAGTTCGCAGCACAGGTAGCGGCGCGAGCCTGTCGGGTCGGTGAGGGGCTGACCGTCGTTGGTGGTGGCGATGAACGAGGCCAGACGGGGCAGCATGACATACTGGTCGGAGCGCATCTTGCGTGTCTGGACGTCGTGCTCGGTGAGCACGCGCTTGATTTTGGCCTGCTCGCGCTCTGTCTTGGCATTGTACTCGTCGATGTTGACCAGCAGCATACGGCTGAGCATACGCTCCACCTGTTCGGCGGCGTCGAGCTTGATGTCGTCGATGTAGTATTCGCGCAGGGAGGGTGGCAGGATGAGTTTGCAGAACGTACTCTTGTGGGTACCCTGCCCGCCGATGAGCATCGGCACGAGGCTGTTGCCGTAGTCACGGCTGCGCTGCTGCCACTGGGCCACCATGGCGAGGAACCAGCGGTGGAACATGTCGGGCCAGCCACCGTAGTCGGTGGGTACGCGGCGGGCAAACTGGCGGATGTAGTCGGTCTGTCCGTCCCAGGGAAGGCAGCGGCTGAGGTAGTCGGCGATGGGGTTGTAGTCGGGCGTCAGCGCGGAGCGGACATAGAGTTCCACATCTATCGACCATGCCACGCCGACCTCCAGCATCTGCTCGAAGGCGATGCGGCGCAGCTGCCGGTCGGTCAGCTGTTGCCAACCGCCAACAGCAGTTTTGTCAAGAAAATTCCGAGACTGTTTTTCAAAATTATCAGGCTGTTTTTCAAAATTATCAGGCTGTTTTTCAAAATTATCAGCCTGTTTTTCAAAATTATCAGCCTGTTTTTGAAAATTATCAGGCTGTTTTTGAAAATTCCGAGGTTGGGAATTTTTGTCATTAGCCACTTGGGGGGAAATCGGCCGGAATTCCTCCTGCTGCTTGATGGTGTTGTAACGTAACTCGTAGTGGCGGTCGAAAAAATCCTTCACGCCTTGCGCAATACGCTTTTTATCGTTGCCTGCACTCTTGAGATTGGAGCACTTTTCTGTCTGGTAGACACGGAACAGGTTTGTCAGCCAGTTCAAAATAGAAAGAATCATGTTCATCATGTTGTCAATGTATATATATATTGTTAAACTTCAAAAAAAGCGACCCGTACGACCCGTGCGGCTTTTCCGGCTGTCGGCTACGGGTCGCATGGTGGTCACGTAGAAAACCGCTAAGTCGCTGACTGTCAGCCGTTCTGTCACACGGGTCACGTTTTTCACGAATTCACTATCATCAGCACTTTCTGCTTCCAGAGCCACTTGCGCTTGGCGCGTCGGCTGTGCAGCTCGTAGTGGCAGTGGCGGCATACGCGACGGCGCGTACCCGAGGGGTACAGTTCAAACTGTTCCTCGGGCAACTCGCGGCCGCAGTTTCGGCACGTTCTAAGCATAGGTCAGACGATAGTTAGGAAATACCTGGTGGCGGTTCTCACGAGGGTCGAGGCAGGTGGACACATGGAGCCACATATCACCCATGCGGTTGTACTCAAAACGCATCTGGTCGATGTCGGGCAGTGTCTTCAGGAAGCGGAAGTAGGCACGGCCGGTCTCGTCGTCGGGCAGGACGATGTCGACGGCTTCACCTGTCAGATGCTTGCTGCCGCCCAGACCGTGGTGGCCGATGTTGACCGTCTCGGAACGGAAGGCGCTCAGAATCTGGACAGGACCCGAGTGGTCGTAGAGAGGTTCGAGCACCTTGCGGCACACATTCTCCATGGCTGCCAATTGCAGGCAGTCGGGGGTGTTGTCAACATGGTTTGCTTCGGCCCAGGCCGAGTGTGTCATCACGTCGTAGCTGAAGTGCGGGGTCAGCTGGAAGTTTGGTCTTTTCATAAGTCTTATTCGCATTAAGTTATACATTTTGTTACTTAAGCGAATACCGGTAAACGCTGGTGCAAAGGTAGGGCAAAATCCCCTACCCTCCAAGCACTTTTGTACCCTATGTTGACCCTTGGATGTTCCCCTAATGTACCGTTTTTTTCGGGTCCCCCTTTTCTTTCTTCTGCGCCCGACGATGCAACGTCCTGACGGTTTCCGCGTTGTTGGCCAGGTTGGTGTTTTCAGCGACCCATTGGAAGAACCAGTCTTGCTTGACCTCGAGCAGCGTGATGATTGGCTCCATCTCGTCAAAGACCTGCTGCCGGCTGTATTTGCTGCAGTCTCCTTCCACGTCGAACTCCAACAGCCAGCGGCCCGAGGGCTGCTTCACCAGCCACCGGTCCAGTGTGGCACACATTTTGAAAAGACGGTCGTGTTTTTCAGGGTGTACGAATTCAGACAGCACGCGCAATGATTGCATCCCGACACTTTTTGTAATTATCGGGCATGTTCCACAATGGGAACACTGCATCATATTTAGACCATCGGCAACCATTGGCGAAGAATTTAAACACATTCTAAGGCTGTTCCTGCGCTTCTCCCAAAGAAGAATTGCATGAATATAAACGCTGCTCGGCCAAAAGTTGCCTTGATTGGGGGCACTTTTTTGGTTAAGATGCATGGGAGTTCGCTAACTCCCCATATTTACCAAATGATCTAAATAATAATTGTAGTATGGCAAAGATAATAAAAAAAACAAACCAAGAAAGACAAATTAAGAACTTTTAACTCGATATTTTTTCAATTTGACCCATTTATCTCAATTTGTATGAGTAATTTTGCAGCGTCTTTGACGAAAAAGAACAAGAAACATAGGACAAAAACAAACTCAGATGATACACTTGATGAAAGCCATCGGCTCGCGACTTCCAGTACTCACGACAGGCCTCTTAGCCAGCATGACCCTGACGGGCTGCACTACGCTGGCAGATAGTTTTACCAACAACCTGATAGCCGAGGACCGCTACAGGATGATTCTTGACGGTCTGCAGGTGACGCTCGTCATCACGCTCTGGGCGGCCGTGCTGGGCACGCTGCTGGGCGGACTGGTGTGTTGGATGCGCATGAGCCGCCGCCGGTGGCTGCGGCACGTGGCCAAAGTGTATATTGACCTGATGCGCGGCACGCCGGTACTGGTGCTGCTGATGCTGATGTACTATGTGGTGATGGCACCGGTGGATGCGACGGGTATCGTGGTGGCCGTGGTCACCTTCGCCATGAATACGGCGGCATACATCAGTGAGATGCTACGTACCACTATACAAGGCATCGACCGCGGCCAGACGGAGGCGGGACTGGCACTGGGCTTTTCGCAGCGGCAGACGTTCTTCAAGATTGTGCTGCCGCAGGTGGTCAAGGCGGTGATGCCCGTCTATCAGGGCGAGGTGGTGAGTCTGCTGAAGGGCACGAGCATCGTGGGCTACATCGCTGTCAGCGACATGACGCGAGCCTCTGACCTGATACGCTCGCGCACGTTCGACGCCTTCTTCCCGCTCATCGTGACGGCCATCATCTATTTCCTCATGGCGTGGCTCATCGGGGTGTTGCTGCAGAGTCTCGTCCGGCACCAGCGTGAAAAAGCCCTCGCTGCGGCTGCGGTGCTCATGTTGTTTGGCATAGCGGGCTACGTGCCCTCATTAGCGGATGATGGCGGCAAAACCGCCGTCCACACTGACGGACCTTCAAGCATTCCACCCGTCTTCAAGGCACTGAGCGGCAAGAGTGTCGGCGTCATCGTCGGCAGCATACAGGACATTGCCGTCACCAACATGGCTCCCGATGCCGACATCCTGCGTATGACCAGTCAGACCGACCTGCTGGCAGCTTTAGAGAACGGCAAGCTGGATGCGGCGGGCAGCGAGAGCCTGACACTGATATTCTGCAAGGATGTGGCTGCCAAGGTGGACTCGGTGAGTACGGGCCTGCCGCCTATCCCTGTTGCCGCCTGCTTCCGTTTAGACAATACCGAACTGGCAGCAGACTTCAACAGTTTTCTGGCCGACATCCGGCGCGACGGCACCTACCAGCAGATATTCGACCACTGGCAGAAAGCCGAAGACCCGTCGGCACTGGACATCCCCGAGCAACGCGGCACGGGGCGCACCCTGCGCGTAGCCACCTATCCGGCCATGCCCCCGTTCAACTTCATCAGTTCGGGAAAGCCGTCGGGTCTGGAGCCAGCCCTGCTGACGGAGTGGGCCAACCGGCGCGGCTGGCAACTGGAATTCCTCATCATGGACTTTGCTGCCCAGATTCCCGCCGTGCAGACGGGCAAGGCCGACATGGCCATGGGAGCTATCAGCATCACCGAGGAGCGTCAGAAGCAGGTGCTCTTCTCCGACGGCTATATCGATTCGCATATCGTGCTGATTACGAGGAAGGGGGAAAGCCTCACCCCCACCCCCTCTCCAAAGGGAGAGGGGAGCGGTTACCTATGGTACGGTGGGGCTCTCCTTATTATAATAATAGGTGGCGGCGCGTGGTTCTTTTTACGTCGCAAGCGCGGCACCCAAACGGCGGTAGCAGATTCTTCACTTTTCACTCTTCACTCTTCACTTACAATCTCCCACCTCCAGAAGAGCTACGGCTCCTTCGACGTCCTGCGCGACATCACTACTGACGTGCATCGCGGCGAGGTCATCTCCATCATCGGTCCGTCGGGCACAGGCAAGAGCACCTTTTTGCGGTGCCTGAACCTGCTGGAGCAACCCACCGGCGGCAGCATCGTCGTCGACGGCGAGGACATCCTCGCCAAAGGCTATCCCGTCAACCGTCTGCGCCAGAAGATGGGCATGGTGTTCCAGTCGTTCAACCTCTTCGAGCACAAGACCGTGCTGGAGAACGTCATCTTCGCGCCCTGCCAGCTGCGCCACGAGCCCGAGGAGCAGGCCCGCGAGGAGGGGCTGGCCCTGCTGCGCAAGGTGGGACTGGCCGAGAAAGCCGACGCCTGGCCGTCGAGCCTCTCCGGCGGACAGAAGCAGCGCGTGGCCATCGCCCGCGCCCTGGCCATGAAGCCCGACGTCATCCTGTTCGACGAACCCACGTCGGCCCTCGACCCGACGATGGTGGGCGAGGTGCTCAGCGTCATTCGCCAGTTGGCCAAGGAGGGCATGACCATGCTCATCGTCACCCACGAGATGAAGTTCGCCCGCGACGTCTCCACCCGCATCTTCTTTATGTACGACGGCTATATCCACGAGGACGGCACGCCCGAGCAAGTGTTCGAGAATCCCGTCCACAGCGCCACCAAGGCCTTCATCCAGCGCATCCGCAAGGAGGTGTTCGAGATTGAGGGTCCCGACTTCGACTTCCTCGGCATGCACTCCGCCATGGGTGCCTTCTGCCACAAGTACGGCATCGCTGAGCGGCTGGCGACGGCAGAGCGGCTGACGGACTGGATGCTCGACGGCGCGATGGCCCAGTACCGCCCCATCACCGTCCGCATTACCCACAGCGAACAGTCGGGCGTCACCGCCCTCGACTTCATGGTGGAGCAGATGCAGGCCACGCCCCTGAGCGACGCGCAGCGCAGCGAGCTCGCCGCTCAGTGCAAACAGGTAGTAGAGGAACCCACCAAGCGTGGTTTCCGCGTAAAACTAATCATTGAATAACATCGGTTAAAGCTGGTCCAAGGCCTGACGGATGTCGGCCAGGATGTCGTCGATGTCCTCGATGCCGACGGAGAGGCGGATGAGGTCAGGGGCGACGCCGGCTTCGCGCAGCTGCTCGTCGGAGAGCTGGCGGTGGGTATGGCTGGCGGGATGGAGCACACAGGTACGGGCATCGGCCACGTGGGTGACGATGGCGATGAGTCGCAGGGCATCCATGAACTTGACAGCCGTGGCACGGTCACCCTTCAGTCCGAAGGCCAGCACGCCGCAGGAGCCGTTGGGCAGGTACTTCTGAGCCAGCTCATAGTTGTCGTTGTCCTTGAGTCCGCTGTAGTTCACCCATGCCACACGGGGGTCGGCAGCCAGGAACTCTGCGACACGCTGGGCATTCTCGCAGTGTCGCGGCATACGCAGGTGGAGCGTCTCCAGGCCGAGGTTCAGCAGGAAGGCGTTATGCGGCGAGGGGATGCTGCCGAGGTCACGCATCAGCTGGGCGACGAGCTTGGTGGTATAGGCCATCTTGCCGAAGGTCTTGGTATAGGTCAGTCCGTGGTACGACGCGTCGGGGGTCGTCAGTCCGGGGAACTTCTCGTTCCACTCAAAGTTACCGCTGTCAACGACGCAGCCGCCAACCTGTGTGGCGTGGCCGTCCATGTACTTGGTGGTAGAGTGCGTCACAATGTCGGCGCCCCACTCGATGGGCCGGCAGTTGACGGGCGTCGGGAACGTGTTGTCGACAATCAGGGGCACGCCATGGCTGTGGGCGATGCGGGCAAATTTCTCGATGTCGAGAATCTTACAGCCGGGATTGCTGATGGTTTCGCCGAACAGGGCCTTGGTATTGGGCCGGAAGGCTGCGGCAATCTCCTCCTCGGAAGCCTCGGGAGAGACAAAGGTACACTGGATGCCGAGCTTGGGCAGGGTGACGCCGAAGAGGTTGTAGGTGCCACCGTAGATTTCGTTGGAGGCCACGATATGGTCGCCGGCCTCACAGATGTTGAAGACGGCGTAGAAGTTGGCAGCCTGTCCGCTGGAGGTCAGCACGGCTCCGACACCCCCTTCGAGGGCGGCAATCTTGCGCGCCACGGCATCGTTGGTAGGGTTGGCGAGACGCGTATAGAAGTAGCCGTCCTTCTTGAGGTCGAAGAGGTCGGCCATCTCCTCGGTGTTGTCGTACTTGAAGGTTGTACTCTGGTAGATGGGAAGCACGCGGGGCTCTCCGTTCTTGGGTTCCCAGCCTGCCTGCACGCACAGGGTGGCTGTCTTGAGGTTTTCTTTCATTGCTTTTTTCTTTTGGGGCTGACGTAAAACGTCAGCATACTGAAAAATTAAATCATTAATCATTATTAGAGGGTGACGACGAAGCGGGCGCCCTGGGGACCATAGTCGGTGTCGAGGACGACGTCACCGCCCGCCCGGCGTGCCAGGGTACGGCAGAAGGTGAGTCCGAGGCCCAGCCCTTCCTTGAAGTCGTCGAGCTTGACGAAGCGTTCGAAGATGCGGTTGGCATCCTCAGGCGGCACGCCACAGCCCGTGTCTTCCACCGTCACCTGCAACCGGCCGTCACGGACTTCTGCCGTGATGGTGACAGGGCCGTCGGGACAGAACTTGACGGCATTGTCGATGAGCGGCGTGACGATGCGCCGCAACAGGTTGGGCGTGGCCTGTATGGTATAGCCAGGCGGCAACGTACAGCGGTAGCTCAGCAGGCTGTCGTCGCGGCGTGTGTCGCGGCGGAATTCGTCGACAAGCCGCGACAGTTCCTCGTCGCAGTTCAGCGGCAGCAACGCGGCGTTGGCGGGGTCGGCTGCCGACATCTCCAGCACTTCGTCAATCATGGTGGTGATGATGCGCGTATTGTGGCTGACCGCATGGGCGATATGGCTGCGCTCCTCGGGGGAGATACGATACTCCTGATTGGCGATGACCTGGGCGAAGCCGCTGATGATGTTCAGCGGCGTACGCACCTCGTGGCTGACATTCTGGATGAAGGCTGTCTTCATCTTGTCAGAGTCGACAACGCGCTGGTAGGCCACCTTGAGTTCGCGAAGATGACGCCGGCGCGACTGCACGATATAGACCAGTGCCACGACGAGCAGCAGCAGGAGTATGGCGATGACGGCCAGGCTGTAGAACCAGACGCGGGTGGCTTGCCGCTGCGTCTCGTAGACGCGCAGCTCGTTCTGGATGCCCTGCATGGAGCTGGAGAGGATGATGCTGTTGATGGAGTCGCTCTCGGCGGCACCCAGTTTCAGGGCATCATAGGCTTCCTTCCACCGGCCGGCGGTGGCATAGATGTCGGCCATGGTCTCGTAGGGGTCATCGGCATCCTGACGGGCGATGCTGAGGGCTTGGTCGAAATGCTTCTGAAACACCTGATAGTAGATGTCGAGTTTACGGCCATGAACGGACGTCAGCCCCTGTGCGACGCCCTCCTGGTAGTGTTGATAGCCTTCAAGGAAGCGTGCGGTATCGCCGAGGTTATAGTATGCCAGCGTACGGCGTGTCTCGATGTCGAAGACACGCTCCGGCGAACCGCTCTGGGCAATGGCCAGTGCCCGGTCGATGAGGCTGAGGGCCTCGGCCGGGTCCTCGTCCATATAGATATTGACAAGGTTCATGTAGATGGGCGGGATGCTCTCGGTGTAGCCCTCCTGCTCCATGCGGTGTATCACTTCCCAGAAGCAGGCCTTGGCGCTCTCCTTGTTGCCGCTGTAGCGATAGATATGTCCCATCATGTTGACGGCCATATACATCTCCTTGTCGAGTTTCCGCTCGGTGAGTTCCCGCGAGAGTTTCGTGGCCCGCTTGTAGGCTTCGAAGACATCCTGCCGGTTGAGGAAGAAGATGATTTCGTTGCAGCGCTGCGTGTAATAGGCATGGAGGTCGTCCTGTTCGAGAAGGTAGTCCTCCAGGATTCCCACAGCCTTGAAGAAGCGGGTGCTGTCGCCTGTATTGAAGGCATGGTGCATGGAGTCACGCAACTGCAGGTAGCGTGGTGACTCCTTGTAGGCTGGCTGGTCGGCAGCCTGGGAGATGTTGGCATGGCATGCCAACATACTCAACAGGAGAATGAATAGTTTTGTCAGTTTATGGCGCATGGGCTGTTTATAGTTTTATGCTCATCCGTTTGCCGTTATACTTGACCAGCGTACCCTCGGGACGGTCGAGGTCCAGAGGCTTCGCGTTGTCCTTGGTGATGAGGACCACGTTGAAGCTGCGCTGTTTCAACATACCGGGGAAGTTGCCCTGACGCTGACCGATGGTGAGCGTCCTGGACGCATCGTCGTAGCTGATGTCGATGGTGGCATACTTACCCTTTTCATAGTTATAGTTGACACCCTCGTCCTCGTAGAGCTGGAACCGGCCGTCGCGTCCGGCATAGACGTAGAGGTTGATGAGGTCGGCGGGTTTCTCGTTGCTGTATTGCATCTCGGGACCGAAGGGGATGATGCTGCCCTCGCGGACATAGACGGGAATGCGGTCGTAGGGAGCGTCGACTATCAGGCGCTGACCGCCCTCCGTGTACTCATTAGAATAGAGGTCGTACCAGCCACCCTGCGGGAAGTAGACGCTGCGGTTGCGGGCCTTGTAGTAGCCTACGGGGCAGGCCATCAGCGCCGGACCGAACATCCACTGGTCCTTGATGTCCTCCACCTGCTTGTCGCCGTTGAAGTCCATCACCAGACCGCGCAGGATGGTATAGTCGTTGAAGTGTACCCAGCCGGCCATTGAATAGAGATACGGCATCAGGCGGTAGCGCAGCTTGTCGTAGTAGACGAATGACTGGTAGGCGGGATGGTTGTCAGGGGCGATGTTCCATATTTCGCGGGTGGGCCACTGGCCGTGGACGCGGAACAGGGGGATGAAGCAGCCGAACTGGCTCCAGCGCGTCTGCAGCTCGCGCCACTCCTTCAGGTCTTCGTTCTCCACCTGGGTACGGTCGTACAGCTGCTGGGCCGCCATGTAGCGGTTCTCCACGCAGAAACCGCCCTGGTCCATACCCCAGAAGGGGATGCCCGACATGGAATAGTTGAGGCCTGCCGTCATCTGGGCACGCATGTCCTCCCAGCGGGTGCCGATGTCACCGCTCCACGTGGCCGTGGAGAAACGCTGCTCGCCGGCAAAGCCGCTACGCGTCAACAAGAACACGCGGGGCTCGTTTTTCTTACCCTTCCACACGCTACGCTGACCATGGTAGATGGCATCGGCATTCGCCGTGGAGTAGGCATTGAAGAATTCGGTAGAGGTGCCGAGGGCCGTCGGACCACTAAGGGCCTTGCGGTACCACATCGGGGTACAGTCGCGGACGTTAGGCTCGGAGGCATCCATCCACCAGGCATCAATCAATTTACTATTTGACAATTTACTATTTGACGATTTACTATTTGACGATTTGGCGAGGCCGGTGTAAAGGTTCTCATCCATCTGGCGCCAGAACATCTTGCGGGCACCGGCATCGTAGGCATCGTAGAAGCCATTCTTATAGCCCGGGCCTACCCAGTCGTGGATGTCGTCGGTCATCGATTGGCGGTACATCCAGCCCTGGGCGTCAAGTTCCTTGTAGTTGTCGGTATTGCAGTAGAACTTCGGCCACACGCTAATCATAAAGCGGCCACCCATGGCATGCACGCTGTCGAGCATGGCCGCCGGGTCGGGATAGCGGCTGGCCTCAAACTGATGGCTGCCCCACTGGTCCTCGGGCCAGTAGTTCCAGTCCTGCACGATATTGTCGACGGGAATCTGACGCTTGCGGAACTCAGCGAGGGTTTCCAGAATCTCCTGCTGCGTCTTGTAGCGCTCGCGGCTCTGCCAGAAGCCCAGCGCCCACTTAGGATACAGGCTGGCCTTGCCGGTCAGCGTACGGTAGCCGCCGATGACCTCGTCGAGGTTCTGGCCGGCAATAAAGTAGTAGTCCATGTCGCGGGCCATCTCGCTCCAGATGCTCAGCCGGCCACGCTCCTGGGCGGTGCGCGGCTCGCTGACGCGCAGTCCGCAGTAGCTCTCGCCACCGTCGGGCAGCCATTCGATGCGCAGCTGCACCTTCTCGCCAGCCTTCAGCGGCGTATTGAACTTATAAGCGTTGGGGTTCCAGGCCGTGCGCCAGCGTTCGGCGACCACCTCCTGGCCACCGATATAGACCTTGATATAGCCGGCATAGTAGAGGATGAACTGGTAGAGTTCCGTCTTGGGAGCTTCTATATATCCCTCGTACAGCACACTGGCTCCTGCCAGATTAAAGTCCTTGGGCAGGTTCTTGATGCCGCCGTTGTCGGTCTTCAGGGCGATGGCCGACTTCGCAGGCGTACCATATTCATAATAGATGCTGTCCTCGTCACGTACCAGCCGCTTGCCGTCCTTGTCGGTATAGGTGCCGGTCAGGTGCCCTGCCCTACCCTGCTTGTCGTACAGCTTGAAGGCACGGTTCAGCTGCAGGTAGTCGTGGGGATTGCCGAAACGGCAGTAGCTGTACGAGTCCCACAGCAGGCCGTAGTTCTTGTTGGACAGCACGAAAGGAATGCTGACCTTGGTATTGTACTGGAATAAATCCTCGTTCTTGCCCTTCATATTGAACTCCTCCGACTGGTGCTGGCCGAGACCGTAGAAGGCCTCATCGTCGGGCGAGTCGAACTGCATCTGCCACGTCAGGCCGTGCTTCATGGCCTCCGTCAACTGGCTGCCGCCCTTGATGCCATACTCCCGCTCGGGAACGGTGAAGTCCCAGAAGCGCTTACCCTGCTGGCTCTCCTTCAGCAGCACCCGCTCGTGCTCGTCATAGAACGTGACCTGACCCGTCGTGACATCCACCTTGGCCATGACCTTGGCGGCCTTCACACAGACACAGAGGCCGTCCAGCGAATAGGTTGTGAACTTGGGCTTGGCGGTCTGCGGCACGATAATCAGGCTCTGTTTCTCGGGCAGCTGGGCCTTGCTGGTGGCCTGCACCCGGATGATGTTGTCGTTGACCACTTGCAGGCGCACCACCTGGGCACCGTCTGCCGTTGTTTGCTTCACAGGGACGGTCACATACTGACCGCTGACGGTATAGTCGTCGGCCATCAGCAGAACAGCTGTCAGCGACAACACACCCGTACATAAGGTTCTTAGTATTTTCATCAGTTAGTTTGTTTGTTTATCTTTCGTATTATTTCTATTCATCATCGTCCATCAGCACAGCTTCCTCGATGACCTCCTGCGGGTTGACGGGGAGTGATATGATGAAGATGGAACCGCCACCGGGGTTGTCCTCCAGACGGATAGTACCGCCATGGGCTACCACAATGTCCTTCACCTTGTCGAGGCCGATGCCCTCACCGTCCAGGAAGGGTTCAAAGACCGTAGCCTTGAACTCGTCGCGGATGCCGACGCTGTTGTCGGCCACCTGCAAGACGGCACGGTCACCGTCGACACGCCCCAGACTCACCGTAATCTGACAGTTACCCGGTGAGAAGCGGACAGAGTTGGAGAGCAGGATATTCAGGGCACGTGCCAACTGCTTGCGGTCGATGGGCGCAGACAATTCCTCGACCATCGGGCGACAGGTCACCTTGGCCTTAACGCCCTCCTCGGTGATGGCAAACTCGGTACACACGTTCTTGACAACGGTGACGAGGTCACAATCCTGGAGTTGCAACTGCAGCTCTGGCTTGGCCGTGACGACGGTATCGTCGACAACATCGGCAGTTGCCGTGCCCTCAGCGGCAGCCTTGACAGCGGCAGCACGCTCGGCAGCCATCTGTGCGCGCATCTCCGACATCCACTGCAATTTCTCGGTTTCGCGGCGCAGTTCCTCAGCGCGCATTTTCTGTTCATTTCGCTTGATATACCATTTGCGCCAGTACCACAGGCCGACAGCCAACAGCACCAAGTAGAACAGCATCATCCAGCCACTCCGCCAGAAGGGCGGACGGATGGAAATCTCCAGCAGGCTCTCCTCGTCACTGAAGGTGCCGTCATCGTTGAGCATGCGGACATGCAGCGTATAGCTGCCGGAGCTCAGGGAGTTGTAGGTAATATTCGGATTGAGTTCGGAGGTGCGCACCCAGTCATCGTTGAAGCCTTCCAGCCGGTAGACGAAGCGCGAACGGTTGTGGATTTCACCGCTGGAGCTGCCTAACTGGATGGTAAACTGCTCATCGTAGCGCAAGGTGATGTCGCGGCAGTCGTTGAGTACCTCGTCGAGGATGACACGTCCCCTGACCTTTTCGCCGACCGCCACGTCACGGTCGAAGACCAGCAGACCGCTGAAGATGGGACTTTCCTTGATGCGTCCCTTGCCTAAGTTCTTGGGGTTGATGACGTCCAGACCGCCTTGACCGCCTACGAGTATGAGGCCGTCAGCGGTATAGCATACGGAACGCTGGTTGTAGGGGCCGTCCTGCAAGCCGTCGCGGTTGTTGTAGCTGCGTATGACGAAATGCCACGTGCCGTCTTCCTGGCGTTGCGGTATGACGTTCGATACGCCATGGTCGGTCACCAGCCAGACGGTATGCCTGTCGTCCTCAATCATGCCGTTGACAGTGGAACCGAAGAGTCCCGACTTCATATCCAGCAGGTAGACGTCGCCCGTCTTCGTGTCCCAGACGGTGGAGCCCGATGTGGAGCCCTGCCAGATGAGGCCGCGGCTGTCCTCATAGCCGAAGATGGAAGCCTCGGTGACGGGCACGCCACTCTTGTTCTGTGAGATATTACGGTTGATGACCTCCATCGTCTTGGGATTGATGAGCGACATGTAGTTGGAGTGCGCCACCAGGAGCCAGCCTTTCTTCGTCCGCGAGATGGTATTGATATACTCGCTGGGCAGCTTGGAGTTGTTCATGCGGAACGACCGCATGCGACCGGTACGTTTGTCGACACGCTGTACGCCGCCGCCCAGCTCACCCAGCCAGAGGTGGCCCCATTGGTCCTCGCAGATGGTCCAGATGTTGTTGACGTTCAGACCGGTGGTGTCGCCGGTAGCCAGCAGGTTGGTCACCTGCCTGTCCTTGATACGGATGAGACCACCCTCATAGGTACCGAACCACACGGAACCGTCACGGGCACACAGCGAACCGACCATGGTATTCGAGCGGATGCCGCTGTTCTCGCGATTGTATACCACCTGTTCCTTTGTCTTGGGGTCATAGCAGATGATACCCTTGTCATTGGTACCCAGCCACCACAGGCCCTGCTTGTCGGTACAGATGGTATTGATATTGCCGATTTCCAGGTTGATGAAGTTCGACAGACCTCCCGTATACAGGTTGACACCTGCCGTATAGGTGCCCAACCACATACGGTCCAGCTGGTCGCGGTAAATCATGCGCACCGTGTTGTCACTGATGGTCGACTCGTCGTACTTATTGTTCAGGAACTGGCGGATGACCTTGTCTTTCGGGTCGACCACATACAGGCCGCCATGGTCCGTGGCTATCCAGTAACGATTCTCCTTGTCCAGCCGGATGTCCCACACGTTCATCTCGTCGGGTACCCCTTCATAGCCCCATGCACGCAGCGCCTCCTGCAGCGAGTAGTACCACTGGTTGCTGTCGTACTTGAACACATAGACGCAGCCCGTCGATATCAGCCACAGGTTGCCCCACGCATCCACACGCGGCTTAACGCTCTGATTGCTGACAAGTCCCCGCTGACGCAGGTGGTTGTTCTTCCAGAGAATGCGGTTCTTCTGCTTGTCGAAGCAGAACACCTCGCCATTGTTGGAGGTGACAAACAGCAACCGGTCGGTCTCTGCATATCCAGAGACTCCAAAGTCGATATTGAACTCTTGATCGCCATAGCCCAGCCGGAACTGATGGGCCTTCTTGCTCTTGACATCGACATGCCAGTAGCCTTGGTCATAGCTCTTCACCCAGAAGTTCTTCTCCCTGTCAATATAGAGAAATTCCAAGCCGCCCTGGACGCCCCATTTTTCCAGGACACGCTCCGGATGACGGTCGCCCTTTTCCGTCCGGGGGTCGAAGATGGTGTAGTTCATGCCCTGACGCACCCACAGCAGACCTTCCCCATCCTCGTAGATTTCGTCCACGTAGTTGTTGCGGAGCGACATGGTGTCCTTGACGTCCTGATAGAAAGTGCGGAAGCGGTAGCCGTCATAACGGTTCAGGCCATATGGCGTACCAATCCACATAAAACCTTTTGAATCACGATGCAGACATAGAATACTGGAATTCGACAATCCGTCACGGGTGTCGAGACGGAGGAATTTCATGTCCGGAACTTCTGCCCACAGCGCCAAAGGGAACAGCGTCATGACAAGGGCATAAAGAATACTACGCATCATGGATACTTTGGTTTTACAGTTAAGATACTGCAAAAGTAGCACTTTTCCACGACACTACCAAAAAATATCTTTGAAAAGTGTCGTGGAAAAGCTTAAAAGGGTCATGGAATCATTTAATAGCTGTCTCCGTAGCGTTCTCGTACGATATCGTCAAGGGCACGGCCACGCGTCTTCGGAGCACCGATGAAGCCTACCACCAGCGAGATGGCCAGCAGGGCTATCATGCAGAAGGCAGCGATAGTAAAGCCTTCGCCGTTCTCGCCATAGATGATGGTGAATATCAGTCCCCAGACAGCCGACAGGCCGCGGACGATGAAGAACATCAGCCCCTGGGCGCCGGCACGGAACTTGGCCGGGAACAGCTCCGAGCCCCACAGGGCATAGAAGATTTGCGGCGAACTTCCGCCCTGCACACCCCAGAGGATGGCAAAGAGCCAGAGACCCACCATGCCGTTGACACCGATGGTGACGATGACCAGCCAGGCAGCGATAGCCACCAAGAGGCCGAAGGTATAGATAGCCTTATGGGATGTCTTGTCGATGAGCTTCGACACGACGAACGTCACGGCAACGATGATGAACCACTGGATGCAGTTCATCCAGTTGGCCTGCTCGTTGCTGACACCGCCTGCCGTCTCGTAGATATGCGGCTGGAAGAATCCCATCACCGAGGCCACGAGGTTCCACGTCAGATAGATGGTTGCCAGGAAGATGACGGTGCGTACAGCTATCTTGTTGGTGAACAGCAATTTGATATTGTCCAGCATACCGGGCTGTTTCTGTCCGGAAGCCTTCTGGGCTGTAAACTCGGCACTCTCCTGAAGCTGTCGCTGCAGGTTCCAGGCGATGAAGGCCACGATGAACAGCGTCAAGAAGACGATGCGCGACGAGAATACGTTGACGGCAGCGACGTCATAGCCGTCGCCAACGAACAAGGCAGCCACACCCTCGACCCATGAGAACAGGTATCCGCCGGGGGCAAAGAGCATGCCGAAGAGCAGGATGCACATCGGTCCGAAGCCCCACGACATCTGCGAGATGCAGATGTTACGGCCGCGGTTGTGGACTTCCGACGACTCAGAGATATAGGTCCATGAGGCGGGTACGCCCACGCCGACGCTGATACCCGTGATGAGGAATCCGGCCAGCAGCATGGGGAAGTTGACGCTCAGCATGATGAGCAGCACACCCGTCATATAGACCAGCAGGTTGTAAGTGAAGATGAACTTTCGTCCATACTTGTCGGCCAGGAAACCGCCGATGATGGCACCGATGGCAGCACCCAGGCAGTTGGCCGAGATGAAGTTCAGCCAGCCCAGATGCACCTCGCTGAGTCCGAGGTAGTTCTGCCACAGGGTAAGACCCGATGCACCGGCCACGATGGCGCCGGCATCGAGATAATTGGTAAGAGACACGGCGATGGTGCTCTTCAAGCTTCCAGAATTCTTTGACATATTCTTAGGGGGGCTAAAATTAACGACACACCACGTCACACTCGATGTTAAAGATTTTGGCCACCTTCAGGATGGTGTCGATGTGGTGGCCGACGGCTGCAGCCATGTGGTGCGTGGGACCGGCCTCGCTCCACTTGTTGACGAACTCCCGGCACGACAGCGAGAACTTGGTGCGCATGTTGGTGTCGCCGAACATGAAGATGGGACCTTCCTCGTTGACGCCCTCGGCAGCCACGAACTTGAACTTACCGTTCTTGTCCTGCGTAATAGCCAGATAGGTGACAGGGCCCGTAGGAGGATAGAACTGTGTCAGATAGCCGCCGCCGGTCTTGCCGTGGAATACAGGCACAATCTTCATCGTGGGCTTGTGAGCCTGCGAGATGTCGAAGTCGCCCGAGCCGGAGTGACCGATGATGCAGATGTCCT
>ERZ842401.3057-NODE-3057-length-21267-cov-33.741844_pt1 | contig 21267 bp, 17 predicted proteins | sample MGYA00521270_ERZ842401 | MGnify/ENA primary metagenome ERZ842401 (study PRJEB31892, sample SAMEA3878208) | bioreactor metagenome | biome: Moose rumen | place: Sweden | collected 2011-10 | study: EMG produced TPA metagenomics assembly of the PRJEB12797 data set...
ACAGAAATAGCTATATATTTGATATTAAGTTGATTGTAAAACGGTTCTATGGAAGTACATGTCCAACATTACTATAATTCGTGAAGTCGTAAAATTCGTGCAATTCGTGTAATTCGTGGTTAAATAAAAATAAGAATATGAGTAATTTTAAGTTTGCAGTCATCAATCCCCTGCTCCACAGCGAGCTTCGATTGAAAATCATGGTCGCCCTCGAATCGCTGAAGAGTGCCGACTTTATGTACCTGTGTCAGATTACCGACTCTACGCGGGGCAATGTGAGCACACAGATCACCACGCTGAAGGATGCCGGCTACATCGAGGTGTCGAAGTCAGGCGGCCTCGGACGCTTCTCGCGTACCACCTGTAGCATCACCGACAAAGGGCGCGAAGCCCTGCGTGCCTACGAGGAAGGCCTCCGCGAAATGTTCTCGCAGGAGGTGCCCGCACAAGACGAGTCGCAAGCAGTCAACCAATAAAAACATACACATCTTAATATTATAATGCTTATGAAAGCAAAACGAATACTCTTAGCGCTACTGCTCGCAGTCTTGGCCGTTGGCACCTGGGCTGACGAACTGACGGTGTACGACGGGACGGAAACGAACTATTACATCCCTTTCTATGGATATAATGCTGGAAACGGGGTGCGTAGCCAGTACATTATTCCCGCTGATGAACTTGAAGATATGAATGGATGCGACATTACTAAACTCACATTCTACACCTCTACCGCGGGAACTACTAATTTCGATGAGGAATTTACAGTCTATCTGAAAGAAGTCAACTATACCACATTCGCAAGCTCAACCTTGGAGGACTGGGGTAGCATGACCGATGTTTATACTGGCACCATCACTGTCAGCAACAACCAGATGGTCATTAACCTCGACTCGCCTTATTCCTACAACGGAGGCAACCTCATGATTGGCTTCCAAGTCACCACGTGGGGAACCACGAACGTATTTGTTTCATGGTATGGTGTTACTAAATCATCATGGCCATATCCTACTGTATATAACAGAGCAGATAGCGAACACGTATGGGGTTCAGTTATTGCTACAGGTTTCACCCCCAAGACCACCTTCACCTACGAAACGAGTAGCGGCTCAACCCTTCCGAGACCTACGAAACTGGCATGTACGGATTTCACCGGTCACACGGCCACATTGGCGTGGACAGCGAAAGGTGAAGAGACCGCTTGGCAGATATGCCTCGATGACGATGAAGAGCATCTCATCGATGTCACCGAGAATCCTTATACGCTGACCAATCTTACCATGGAACATACCTATACGGCAAAGGTACGTGCGGTCAGCAGTACGGGCGACGAATACAGTGATGGGAGTAATACCATAACCTTCACACCCATCAACGAACTGACCGTGCACGACGGGACGAAGACAAGCTACAGAGTCCCTTTGAACGGTGCCTCGTTAAGTTCTTTTGTCCGTTCGCAGTGTGTCATTCCTGCCACAGAGCTGACGGCCATGAATGGCTGCAATATCTCAACCATCAAGTTCTATCTAGAGTCATCAACATACACGCCTTACACAACGCCCTCTATAATAGATGTCTATTTGACGGAGGTTGACAATACCGCCATCTCTGCCTTTGTGGATAAGGCCAGTGCAACGACAGTCTATCAAGGGACGATTGATTTTCCGGAGGACAAGGTCATCACCATCCATTTTACCAAGCCGTATGAATACAATGGCGGTAATTTGCTGATTGGTATGGAAAATGAATCAAAAGAAGAATATAAATTCTTCTATTTCTTAGGTGAGACGGTTGAAGGCGCTTCTGTGTATTTATCTGCTTCTCAAACATCACAACTATCCTCGTTTACACCTACTCAGGAGAACTTTATCCCCAAGACCACCTTTATATATGATAAGCCTACATCTTTAGTCCGCATACCCACGAACCTAACGGCTACACACATCACACCGCATAGTGCCAAGCTGAAGTGGAAGAGCAACTTCGACCGCTTCAACCTGCGCTACAAGATTTCTGCCGATGAGGAATGGACAGAGGTGAACAGCCTGTTGGCAAAGAGCTACACCCTGACAGACCTGCGCTCATCGACCCAGTACGATGTGCAGGTGCAGACCATCGGCATCAACGAGACTTCGGGATGGGTGTCCGCCTCGTTCGAGACACCTGCGATGCCCGCTCCCACAACTCTGTTCTGCATGACCACCACCGCCGCCACCGCCATGCTGTCGTGGTTGAAGCACGGCGATGAGACCGCCTGGGAGATATGTCTCGATGGTGACGAGGAAAACCTCGTCAACGTGACGGAGATTCCCTATACCCTGACCGGCCTGACCACCGGACAGGAATATACCGCCAAGGTGCGTGCTGCCAAGGGTACAGACCATAGCGCCTGGACGGATGCCATCAACTTCACCACCGCCGACCAGCTTGCGCTGACGCCTCCCGTCATCGAAGACTACGAAGGTGTCTATGACGGCGAGGGTCACAGTTTCCGTGTGGTATCCAATCCCAGCGGTGCCACCCTGCGCTTCGGCTACGGTCCAAATACTTGCGACAGAACTGCGGCACAAATGGGCTACAGAACAAATGCAGGCTCCTATCCTTTCTACTGGCAGGCATCGAAGGACGGCTATGCCACCCTTACCGGCTGTGTGCAGGTGATTATCCATAAGGCTAAGGGCACGATTGACTTCGCCGAAAAGAATGTTGACCACTTCGCCGACGACGACCCCTTCACCAACCCGCTGACCTTTACCGGCGACGGCACGGTGACCTTCTCGTCGCACAACCCCGATGCCGCCACCGTTGACCCCACCACAGGCCTGGTGACCATCCACGGCGTGGGCTGGACGGAGATTACCGCAACCGTCACCGATGGACAGAACTACACCTACGACTCCGAGGAGGTGTTTTATGGGCTGGCAATGACCAAGAAGCGGGCCGACAGTTATAAGCAGCGCATCGTGGTGTGGCTGAAGGACGGTAAACTGACCGACCTCACCTTCGACAGCGAACCGGAATTCATCTATGACGAGAGCACGGGCCTGGTGTCCATCACAAACACCCCCTATGCCTGGCTGCTGGTCGACATGAAGAAGTTGACCTTCACCAGCAGTCTGCCCACCTTCACCTTCAATGAGGAGGACGAGAACGACGGGGCCGTGGACAACAAAGACGGCTACTTCTGTAACTTCACCCTCGACCGCACCTTCCGCACCGGAGGCTACAACACCTTTGCCGTGCCCTTCTCGGTCAGCCTCGACGTGCTGGAGGAGGTGCTGGGCGAAGGTACCGTTGCCAAGGAGCTGACGGCCTCGGCCTATAACAACGGCGAACTGTCGATGACCTTCACCGATGCCGCCTCCATCGAGTCGGGTAAACCTTATTTCATCAAGGTGCCTGCCGACGTGGTGAACCCCACCTTCATGGAGGTCACCGTGCGCAATGGCTCAACCACCACCACCACCGACTATGTCAACGTGGTGCCAGCCATCGGCAAGACGCTCGTCAAGGGTGCCGATGGCAGCGAGGCCAACGCCCAGAGTGTGCTCTTCCTGGGCGGTGGAAACCGTTTCCTGCATCCCACGGTAATCAACGAGCCCGACAACGAGGACAGCTATCTGAAGGGCTTCCGGGCCTATCTGCAGCTGCACGACGGAGCATCGCTGGCAAGCCGTTTCAAGGATAATCTCGACAGCGAGTCGACCTCCATCCTCAGTGTGCAGAGTGCTGCTGACTACGAGGCCGATGCCGTGTACGACCTGAACGGCCGGAAGGTCGCTTCCCCCGCTGTGCTGCGTAAGGGCATCTACATCCGCAATGGCAAGAAGTTCGTAATTAAATGAGTGAAAGGATGACTGCTATGAAAAAGAAAAGGTATTTGACACCACAGACAGACCTGTTTTTCCAGCAAGCCGGGCAACTGCTGATTGGCTCCGACCTTGAGAGCGTCAAGACCGAGGGACTCGACGAGCCGGAGGAGCCGGAAAATCCGCTCGACCTGGTTCCTAAGTCTATATGGGACCTGGCATGGTAGCCCTTATCCCCTTAACCCGCAAAACATAGAAGAAGATATGAAAAAGATAGTCATTTTACTGAGCATATTCCTGTTCCAACAGTTGTCCATGCTCCATGCCCAGACCATCAAGGTGGTGGGCAAGCAGGGGCAGACCACTTCCTACGACGTGAGCAAACTGGACAGTATCACCTTCCAGAGTGCCACGCCCGGATTCACCATCTATGGAAACGACTCCACCGCACAATATACGTTCGACAAGGTGAGCAGCCTCAACAGCAGCGGCGATTATCTCTTTGCCCACCCCGACACCATCTACGTGAACGGCAATACGGGCACGTTTGCCTTCCAGTTGAACACCAATGTCGACTACAACCTTGAGCCGTCGGCAGCCTGGATTCGCTATGATGGCAAGGTGACGGGCACCGACTCGCTGCGCTTCATCTTCACCAACAACCCGCTGATGACACAGCGCGACGGCAAGGTGGTCTTTGTCAATAAGACTGATGATGCCATGCGCGACACCCTCATCGTGGTGCAGGCAGGAAAGGATGGCACCCACTTCATCGACATCGACTGGGCGACGACAACCCTGAACAGTTTCAACGAGTCGACAGGACAATGCGTGCTGACCTTCCAGGGCGAGGTGCCTGAGATGGGACAGTACGATGCCTTCCTGCTGCCTATAAGCGACAGTTACTGCATCCGTCTGGTTAACAACGTGACGCAGGCTGCCGGCAGCAAGACAGTCACCCTGGGCACCCGCGAGGGTAAGATGGGCAACCTCTTCAGGAGCAAGAGTTTCACGCTCTGTTCTGACCCCAACTACGATCCCAACCATGCCAACGCCAGGGCGATGATGCAGCGGGCGGGCATCGCTGACGATGCGAACATCATCTACCCGGAGGTCATCGAACTGTGTGCCGACGGCAAACCCATCGGCGAGGTCTACAACCGCCGTGCGCCGCGTAGGGCTACGGAACTGCAGAAGGCCTTCAACATCTACGAACTGAACTACGACAAGTCGGGCGACGTCATCTGGGAGAGCGGCTCGCACAGCATCTCGTGGGACAAGTGTATCTTCGACGTTGGACTGAAGGGCGTCTTTTACTTCAACTTCGGCGATACCCCCTGGGAGCAGGTACGCTTTGGCGACCTCATCAACTTCCAGTCGTACCTCGAAGGCAACTTCAACACCGAACTGATACTGAAGTACGCCCTCGGCGCGAGTGCCGAGTTCTCCTACGAGAAGACGCTCAAGGAGGACATCTTCTCCTACCGAGTGAAGTTCATGGTGGGTACCATACCCGTGTGGATCAACATCTCCAGCGACCTCAAGGCCAGCGTCGAGGCCAGTGCCGAGGGCACCGTCACCGTCACCAGCGGCTTCACTGCCAACGCCAACGTGAAGGCGGGCCTGCAGTGGGACAAGGTCAACGGCGTCACGCCTATCAACGAGTTTACCTACGGCTACGAACTCGTAGAGCCGGAGGTGGAAGCCGAGGCCCATGCCGAGGCAAAGGCATACGTCTGGCCGGAAATCAAGATTGGCATCTACAACGTGCTCTGTCCTACCATCAATCCGAAACCTTACCTCCGTGCCTATGCCGATGCCCGCACGGCCGAGAGCAATAAGCCGTACTTCGGCTGGAACGCAGGCGTCTCGACGGGTGTCGACCTTACGCTGGGTCTCTCGCTCGACCTCTTCTTCTGGGAGAAAGAACTGGGAGAGATAGAACCCATCAACCTCGTGGACTACGACCTCGTGGAACTGCCGTACCGCATAGAGCGCACCGGCAACGAAGTGCGCGGCATGATGCAAGGCGACACCTGCCACGTCACCTATCAAGTATGGGGCAAGAACCGTATCACCAACAGCGAGTATCGCATACCGGGTGCTCTGCTGCACCTGGAGAAGACGGGTGGCGGCACCATCACCAGCGACCAGATGATTGACCAGGACGGCGAGTTCTACCGCACCAACCAGAATGGTGAGATACTCCTCGTCTTCACCCAGAACGACACCATCCCCGCTACGGTCAATGCTACGCTGGTCACCGGCGACGAGGAGCGCGACAAGGAGACGCAGGAGTGGCGAACGGTCATCAAAGACTACCGCCTCACCGCCCCCGATGTCGATGATACCAACAGCGTGACGGCCCGCAGCAGTGGAACGGCTGATATCCGCTATCTCTTAGAGGAATATACCAAGAGCAAGGAAGATGTGGACGGCCACTGGCAGGGTCTGAACGGTGTCAATGTGACGTTCAAGGCTACGGGCGGCTCGCTCAATGCCAGCATCGTGACGGCAGATAATGGCGGATATGCTACGGCCAAGTTCGACGGCGGCGGCAGCTATGACGGCAACGGCACGCTGGAAGCCTCGGCCTATATTGCTGCGTTCGACACCACCGTGGTGGCTCACGCCATCAAGATCGACAAGTTCAAGTTCGACGACGACAACCTGAACAAGTGCTACAATCTGGAGGACAACACTGCATATATCAATGGTGTGGACGACCTGTTCAAGGGAGTGACGATTCCTGTACATTTCGCCAAACACGAAATTGAACATACCGATTATAATGAATTTGCTTATATCTCGTTAGCGATATATGACGATATCCATGTTGTTCAAACTGAAACATGTGATGGCTGTGAGGGAGTTGCACCTAATCCACCATATGATCCTGATTTGGTATATGATTACATTAAGGTTAGCGCAACGACTCATTGGACTAACACTTATACCCAAAGGTCGGTAAGTTGTGGTTATAATAATGCGGAAAACTTGCCGTTGGATTATGTCGGAATAAATGGTGGAGCCTTGTCTTTCGTACAAGAAAACTATAAATATACAGTAGAAACTTCGTCAACGGCTCATTTCAAATATATTAAGACCGAAGATGGCAAAGAAGTGGTGGTACGCTCTGAAACCACACATGGTACAAAAGGTCCTAATGAATATGAAGGTTACCAATGGTGGAACAATGCAGAATTATGTGGTCCATCGCAGTGTACAGTGTTTGAAGAGAACGGCAAGATCATCTATCTCTATTACGTCATCGACGACGAACACAAACTCTACGTGAAGGCCGTCTTCGACAAGGAAGGTAACGTACATTAGCAGAGTCCATTAAGGGTTTTTAATTGAATCCTGAACAACCTGAAATCAGCAGGGAGCCAGCCTGGGCGGTTGGCTCCCTTTATTAGCCTATTCTACACAATTATCCAATTTGGATAATCTTTTTTGGATAATTATTTGGAGATTAAAAACTAATGATGTAACTTTGCACACAAAACGTGATAAATATCTAAAGATATGTTCCGATTATGATAGAGAACCCTTTCATTACTTATGGCTACGAGTCGGCGGCCTATTTCTGCGACCGCAAGGCTGAAACAAGTGAGTTAGTCACCTTGCTAACAAATGGTAATCATGTGGCATTGATATCTCCTCGCCGTATGGGTAAGACAGGCCTGATTCGCCACTGCTTTGCACAAAAGGAGATAGAAGACCGATATTACACCTTCCTAATTGATATTTATGCCACAAAAAACTTGCAGGATATGGTGTATCGCATGGGACAAGGCATCGTAAACCGCCTGAAACCACGGGGTCAGTCAGCTATCGATGGTTTTCTGCGTTTCGTGACATCGCTGCGTACAGGCATCTCCTTCGATGGGCAAGGAAATGCCAGTTGGAATGTCGGGATGGGTGATATTAAGTCACCAGAATACACGTTGGAAGAAATTTTTAACTATCTGAAGGCAGCAGACAGAAGGTGTATCGTTGCCATTGATGAGTTCCAGGCCATTGCCGACTATCCTGAACAGAATGTTGAGGAACTGATGCGAACCTACGTACAGGACTGTCGTAATGCCGTATTCGTTTTCTCTGGTTCACAGAAGAGTATGATGAGCGAGATGTTTTCTTCTCCGGCAAGACCTTTCTATCAGAGTGTATCACTGATGTTTCTAAAACCTGTGGCACTATCGGAATATGAAGCCTTTGCAAAAGAGCATTTCGAAAATGCTGGGAAACAGATTGCAGACGGAGTGGTAAGTGTAATCTACGAACGTTTTGATGGTACTACATGGTATCTCCAAAAGGTACTTAACCAGCTCTTTGCAACGAAAGATATAGTTGTTGGCTGCGATGTTAACTATGCCGTAGAGCAAATCATCAATCAGAATGAAGAAGCTTATAAAGATTTGTTATATCAGTTGACGGCTCGTCAGCGCGACCTGCTTGTCGCCGTCAGTCGCGAAGGCAAAGCAAAACAGATTACTGGAGCAGCATTTGTTAAACGATATCACCTTCCTTCTGCCAGTAGTGTGCAGAAATCTGCCCAAACTCTCATGGAGAAGCAATTGTTGACTCATCAGCAAGGCATTTATGAGGTTTATGACAAGTTTATGGCTGAATGGCTTGGCAATTTGTAGCGTTTAATCTGTTTGGTGTTACGCATTTTTTCGTATCAATCAAGGTGACATAGGTTTTTGATTTAAACTGGCTACTTAAAGGGAGCAGTACACTTCCCGTGTACATGACCCAATTCCTATAGTCATAGAGAGAATCGAGACCCGTCTTGTTTCTCATTCCCACCGTGGGAACATGTTGTTCCCAGCCTGGGAATGTTTTGTTCCCACCGTGGGAACACCGTGCCTAGTCGAGCTCCTTGAAGTTAGGGAATGCTTTCCAGAACTTGTCGCGGAAATAGGTGTTGAGCTGTCCCTGCGGCACGTAGACGGTGGCGGTGTAGGCATCGAATGCATTCTCTATGACGGGCGGGTAGCGCTTGGGCGACACGATGCGTGACAGGCTGGTGCAGCCATGGAAAGCATCGCGGCGCAGGCGCTCGACACTCTTGGAGAGGGTGACGCTCTGCAAGGCCTGGCAGTCGCTGAAACAGCCTGCCTCGATGAACCGCACACCCTGCGGGATGTCTACCGACGTGAGCCCGCAGCCTCGGAACGCCTCTTCGCCGATTTCCTCCATCTTCTCGGGGAAGACGATGGACGTCAGGTCGCGGCAGCCGCTGAAGGCCTGTGGCGCTATGAAGCGCACCTTCTGGGGTATGACGCTGTTTTTACAGCCAGCTACCAGCATGAGCTTTCCCTTCCAGGTGCAGATGATGGCATGACAGTCGTCGCGAGAGTCGTAGTGCGTGTTGGCGGTGTCGACCTGCAGGTCTTCCAAGGCCGGACAGTTGGCAAAGGCCCCATCGCCGATGGTGATGACGTTGGCGGGCACCACCACGCTATGCAGGGCATCGCAGTGGGCGAAGGCACCGGCGGGTATCTCCTGCACGCCGATGAAGTAACGGAACTCCTGGAACGACTGTAGTGCACTGCCGCTGAAGAGCGTGCCTATGCTGTCGACGTGTGCGGCATCGACGCTGGTCAGCTCGGTGGCATCGGCATCGATCCATCCCTGCTCGCGTGCGATGCGGATGAGCGGCTCGTTGGTTTGCAGGGTGGCTATGACAGCCATCTCGACATCGGCTTTCTTAGGCTCGTCGGGCTGGCTGACGTAGTTGATGCCAATGAAACAAAGCACGAAGATGACCAGTGCGGCAAGGCCGCCCATGAACCAGGTCTGCTTGAAAAAGGGTGTTTTCTCTTCCATATCAATTCTCAATTGTCAATTATCAATTCTCAATTATCAATTATCAATTCTTTAGTCCCATCTCCTTGGCTTTATGCATGAGCAGCTCCATGAGCGGCTGCCGTTCGTTTTCTACGCGGTTGTCGAGCACGGCATCCTTCAGGTACTGCTTCAGGGTGCCCACCTCGGGTGAGGGCTTCAGATGGAACAGCTCCATGATCTCGTTGCCGTCGATGACTGGTTGCAGCAGGCGTTTGTAGTCTTTCTCCTTGAGGTCGGTGAGCTTTTCGCGCACCATGCGGAAGTTCTCGAGAAACAGACGCTTCTTGCCTTCGTTCTTCGAGGTGATGTCGGCCTCGCAGAGCGTCATCAGGTCGTCGATGTCGTCGCCGGCATCGTTGAGCAGACGGCGCACGGCTGAGTCGGTGACCTCGCTGTCGGCAATGACCTGCGGACGCATGTGCAGGTCGACCAGCTTTTGTACGTACTTCATCTCGGCACCCATCGGCAGCTTCAGGCGGCGGAAGATGTCGGGCACCATCTTGGCACCTATATAATTATGGTTGTGGAACGTCCATCCCACCGCCGGTTCCCAGCGTTTCGACTTGGTCTTGCCGATGTCGTGGAGCAAGGCCGCCCAACGGAGATAGAGTGAAGAGTCTTCACTCTTGACGATGTTTTCCAGCACCTCAAGGGTGTGGTAGAAGTTGTTCTTGTGGGCTCGCCCGTTCTTCTGCTCCACGATGTCGAGGGCAGCCAGTTCGGGCAGAATGATCTGGAGCAGACCCGAGCGCTGCAGGTCGACGAAGCCCTTGCTGGGGTGGGGCGACATGATGATCTTGTTGAGCTCGGCCTCGATGCGCTCGCCGCTGACAATCTTGATGCGGTCAGCCATGTGCTCCAGCGCCTGGAACGTCTCGTCCTCAATCTGGAAGTTCAGCTGTGTGGCAAAGCGGATGCAGCGCATCATGCGCAGCGGGTCGTCGCTGAAGGTGATGTCGGGCTCCAGCGGGGTGGCTATGATGCCGTCCTCCAGGTCGGCCAGTCCGTTGAAAGGGTCTACAAGCTGTCCGAAGCGTTCGCGGTTGAGGCAGATGGCCATCGCATTGATGGTGAAGTCGCGCCGGTTCTGGTCGTCCTCCAGCGTGCCGTCTTCCACGATGGGCTTTCGCGAGTCGTGGCTGTAGCTCTCGCGTCGTGCTCCCACGAACTCCACCTCTATGTCTTTGGCTTTCACCTGGGCCGTGCCGAAGTTCTTGAACACCGCGAGGTGGGCTTTCCGTCCCAGCCTCTGCTTCAGCTCCTGGGCTACTGCGATGCCGCTGCCCACCACCACCACGTCGATGTCGTTGCTGGGGCGCTGCAGGAAGATGTCGCGCACGTAGCCGCCCACGACATAGCATTCCACCCCCAGGTGGTCGGCTGCTTCGCCAATCATGTGGAAGATGTCGCGGTCAAGGATTTCGGCCAGTTCCTGGTCAGAGTATAGTGTCATGCTGTATGTCTTTTTTCGTTGTCAGTATTTGCTGAATTGTCTCAATGAGGTTGCAAAGTTACTAAATTATTTACGATTCTTTCGTCTCATTTAGATTTTTTTATTACCTTTGCATCCGAAATTAATATAAACTAAGCAAAAGATGAGAAAAGTGTTTTCCGTGCTGCTCGCTCTGCTGGCAATGAGTGCAGGCGCAGCAAACATCTGGAAGATGGAGCCCCTGAAACTGGAGGTGCCAGAGATGAAGCCCGAGCTGGTGCAGGTGATCCACGAACCGCTGAACTACGACTTCGACAACACGACACCCGAACCGAAGATGGACTTTGACTTCTTCAAGCAGAAGACCAACCCCGGCGTGAAGCCGTATAAGGTGATGGACGACCTGACCTTCGTCGGCATCCCCATCTTTATTGCCGGATGGGCTATCAAGGGCGATAAGGCCATGTTCCGTGTGAACGATAAGAACCAGAAGAGCAACACGCAGCTGCTGTCTGACTTCAAGACGGGCATCGACGACTATACGCAGTATTTCGGTCCGGCAATGGCCGTCGGTCTGAAGCTGGCAGGTGTGGAGGGCCGCAGCGACTGGCCCCGTTTTGCTGCCAGCGCCGCCATGTCGTATGGTCTGATGGCTGCCTTGGTGAACGGTATCAAGTATACAGCCAAGGAGATGCGTCCAGACGGCTCGTCGGCCAACTCGTGGCCTTCGGGACATACGGCAACGTCGTTCGTCGGTGCCACCATCCTGCATAAAGAGTATGGTCTGACGCGCTCGCCCTGGTATTCGGTAGCCGGCTACGGCGTGGCTACGGCAACCGGTGTGATGCGTGTGCTGAACAACCGCCACTGGGTGAGCGACGTGCTGTCGGGTGCTGGTATCGGTATCATGTCTACTGAGGTGGCCTACGCCCTGAGCGACGTGTTCTTCAAAGGCAATGGCCTGCTGCGCAACGACCTGGAGCTGGATGCCGAGAACCCCTCGTTCTTCAGCATCTCGATGGGTTTGGGCCTTGGCGGCAAGAACATCGGCTTCTCGCTGGACGACATTGTGAACAAGGAGGACTATATTGCCGCCGGCTACGACTTTGATGCCGACGACGAAGATGCAAACTTAGGCATCAACTTCCGCGCCGCCACCGTGGTGGATGCCGAGGGTGCCTACTTCTTTAATAAGTATGTGGGTGTGGGCGGCCGCCTGCGCGTCAGAGCCATGTCGGCGAAGTCGTTCGGGCAGTATGCCGACATCTCTACTTCAGACGCCTACTACGGCTGGGACGATATCAAGGCCATCTACGATGCCGTGGGTACCCCGCTGTCTACTGCCGAAATCGATGCCGGCGGTGCTCCATCGACGGAGATGGGCGGCATTGTGAGGAGCGACCACCTGACGGAGTTCTCCGGCAGCGCAGGCCTCTACTTCAACGTTCCGCTGTGCGACCGTCTGTCGCTGGGCACCAAGTTCCTGGTGGGTCGTTCCATCACCCAGGATTTGGAGATTGACGGCTTTTCCAAGGGCAATGTGAAAAACATTGACTACCAGCTGCTGATACAAAACGGCGAAATCGTTGGCGGTAACATTGAAAAGCCCGTCAGCACCGGCGAGACCTACGACACGGAGTGGGACTACCTGACGATGAGCGCCAACAGCAGCACCACATGGGGCACGGGCATTTCGCTGACCTACCGCTATAAGTCGAACTTCGCCTGGAAACTGTTCCTCGACTACGACCTCAGCGAGAAGACCTACACACTGAAGTACGACCCCTTCGGCTATATGCGCGACGCGCTGACACCGCACACCTTTGAAATGGTGCAGCTGCTGAGCGAAGACCCCATCTACGGTGGCATGGAACTGAGGAAGAACAAGAAGATGCACTACTTTACTCTGGGAGCCTCGTTTACCATCAACTTCTAAACCTTCAGGAATGCGACGTACACATCTTTTATATATAGTAGCGATTGTTGCCATACTGCTGACCTCAGCGTGTGGCAACAATTCGCGTAGAGACGAGATAGAGCAGCGCAAGGCCAACTTAAAGCACCACCAGGACTCGGCGCTGCTGGCTGCACAGCAGGAACTGGCAGTGGTAGACAGCACCCTGGAGGCCGTGAAAGCCGAATACGCCCAGAAGAAAGCCATTGTGGAGCAGCATAGGGCCGCACTCTGTGCCACTGCCGATGAGTTGACGGAGCTGACCCTGCTGGGACTGAAGCGCGACTCGCTGCAGGGCCAGTGGCGACTGCTGGGCGAGAAAATCAAATACATACGCCAGAAACAAACCGAAGTGAACTGACGGAGTAACGCACCTATTTTGTAAAAATATACGTTAATTTTATCGCACAGGAGCAAATTCTTCACGCTTCACTTTTCACTTTTCACTTTTTTTCGTAACTTTGCACCCTGTTATGGATAAATTCGAAAAGACCAATGCCGAGTTTGAGGCGGCTATAGCCGAGTGTCGCGACATCTTTCAGAAAAAGCTGCACGACTACAGGGCATCGTGGCGCATACTGCGCCCGGCCTCGCTGACCGACCAGCTCTTCATCAAAGCCAAGCGCATACGCTCGCTGGAAATCAAGAAGGAGTCGCTCGTGGGCGAGGGCATACGTCCTGAGTTCATGGCACTGATCAACTACGGTATTGTGGGAATGATACAGTTGGAGAAAGGCTTCGCCGAAACCGTCGACATGTGCAACGATGCCGCGATGACCCTTTACGACCAACATGCACGCGAGGCCCTGGAACTGATGAAACGCAAGAACCACGACTACGACGAGGCATGGCGGGGCATGCGGGTGAGCAGCTACACCGACCTGATTCTCACCAAGATAGAACGTATCAAGGAGATTGAGGATATTGAGGCGAGAGGCGAGAGCCTGAAAGTGAGCGAGGGCATCGACTCGAACTATATGGATATTGTCAACTATGCAGTCTTCGGACTGATTAAGTTGAAAGAGGAATGCTGAGACGGGTTGCCGTGAACTGTTGCCGGCTGCTGCTGGCGGTGACGTTTATCCTGTCGGGATTCGTCAAGGCGGTGGACCCGCATGGCACGCAATACAAGGCCGAGGACTATCTGCAGGCCATGCATCTGGGCGGATGGCTGCCCGGCGATGCGTTGCTGATATTCGCTGTGGCACTGGCAGCGGTGGAGTTCTGTTTGGGCATCCTCCTGCTGTTTGCCATCAGGCGCAGGCTCACCTCCAGGGTGATGGTGATCATCCTGACATGCATGACATTACTGACACTCTGGCTGGCACTGGCCAACCCCGTGAGCGACTGCGGTTGCTTTGGCGATGCCTTGGTGCTGACCAACTGGCAGACCTTCTGGAAGAACGTGGTGCTGCTGGGCGCCGCCGTCGTGGTGGCACGCTGGCCTATGGACATGATGCGATTCATCAGCCGGTCGAACCAGTGGATAGTCATCAACTACACGGCGCTGTTCATCCTGGCTGTCTCGGGATGGAGCCTATATGACAGGCCGCAGTTCGACTTCCGTCCCTATCATGTGGGGACCGACCTGAGATCTGGCTGGCAGCGGATGATGGACGGCGAGGAGTCGCCCTATGCCGACTTCTTCATAGGAAGGATGGACGACGGCGAAGACATCACCGAACAGGTGCTGGCGTACGAAGGCTATACTTTCCTGCTGGTGGCACCCACGCTGGACGAGGCCGACGACTCGCAGCTGGACCGCATCAATCAGGTCTATGAGTATGCACAGGACAACGGCTGTCCGTTCTACGGGCTGACTGCCAGCGGCAGCGAGGCCATTGGAAGGTGGATAGACCGGACGGGAGCCGAATATCCGTTCTGCCAGACCGACGGCACGGTGCTGAAGACCGTTGTGCGCAGCAACCCGGGACTGCTGCTGCTGAACGACGGCGTCATCGTGCGCAAGTGGAGTCACAATAGGCTGCCGGAAGAGTCAGACCTGTCGCAGCCCCTGAATCAGTCGGCGCTTGGGCAGTTGCCCGACGACCCTGTAGCCCACCGCATTGTAGGATTGCTGTTGTGGTTCGTACTCCCGCTGCTGTCGCTTGGCATTGCCGACCGTATATGGACAAAATGGAAATATAATCGTCATTCTATTAATAAAAAAGAAGAAAAAATGAGAAAGAAAATTGTAGCAGGAAACTGGAAGATGAACATGAATCTCCAGGATGGTATCGCTCTGGCAAAGGAGCTCAACGAGACTTTGAAGGCTGAAAAGCCCAACTGTGGCGTGGTAATCTGCACCCCGTTCATACATCTGGCCAGCATCGCACAGTTCCTTGACCAGTCGGTCATCGGTCTGGGTGCCGAGAACTGCGCCGACAAGGAGAAGGGTGCCTTCACCGGTGAGGTGAGTGCCGAGATGGTGAAGTCGACGGGGGCACAGTATGTCATCCTGGGCCACTCGGAGCGTCGTGAGTACTATAAGGAGACTCCCGAGATTCTGAAGGAGAAGGTCCTGCTGGCACAGAAGAACGACCTGAAGGTCATCTTCTGCATCGGCGAGAGCCTGGCTGAGCGCGAAGCCGGCAAGCAGAACGAGGTAGTAAAGGCTGAGCTCGAGGGCAGCGTGTTCAACCTCGCTGAGGAGGACTTCCGCAAGATCGTCATCGCCTACGAGCCCATCTGGGCTATCGGTACTGGTAAGACCGCTACTGCTGAGCAGGCAGAAGAGATCCATGCATATATCCGCTCAATCATCGCCGAGAAGTATGGTCAGGCCGTTGCTGATGACACCACCATCCTCTATGGTGGCAGTTGCAAGGCCTCGAATGCTCCCGAACTGTTTGCCAAGCCCGACATCGACGGTGGCCTGATTGGTGGCGCCTCGCTGAAGGCTGCCGACTTCAAGGGCATCATCGACGCCTTTAAGTAAAAGGTGAAAAAGTTAAAAGGTGAAAAAGTAAAAGGAAAGGACAATGCTTATGACCAAGAGACATTTTTTAGTGGTAAGAAAGGGTTGCATCGTTTTACCCTTTTACCTTTTTACCTTTTTACCCTTATCGGCACAGACATTTACACAGCAGGTGCAGACAACCGTGCAGGGAGAGGGTGTGGTGACCATTCATCACGACAAGGCGATAGACGACCTGGTGAACGGGTCCGCTGCCAGGCCGACAACGCCGGCAAAGACTAATCCCAACACAGGCAAGCCTAACCCTGTCAACCAGAAACCTGCGCCTGCCGCCGAGACCGGCAAGTCCACACCGGCGAAACCCGCACAGCCTGTGCAGCACCGGAACGACACCGTGGAGCATAGACAACTGCCCGACACGCTGGACACCACCCCCCGACGCACCTATAAGACGACGGGCTACAGGGTGCAGGCTTTTGCCGGAGGCAACACACGCCGCGACCGGCAGCGTGCCGAGCAGATAGGCAACTCGCTGCGACAGCTGTTCCCGGGCGAGGATGTCTACGTGCATTTCTATGCCCCCCGCTGGATTTGTCGCTTAGGCAACTATCGCACTTACGATGAGGCTCACGAGCGGATGCTGGAGATACGCAAGCTGGGCTATGAGTCGGCTACGGTGGTGAAAGGTAAGATAACACTCACTCAATAATGCAAAGATGACACAGGAGCCGGAATACAGAGAGGGCCTCGAAGAGTTGGCCTCGCACTATCAACGAATCATTGAACTGCTGGGTGAAGACCCGGGCCGCGAAGGTCTGCAGAAGACACCCATGCGCGTGGCGAAAGCCATGCAGGTGCTGACACGCGGCTACGAGATGGATGCCCGCAAAGTGCTGACCGATGCCCTGTTCAAGGAGGACTACAACCACATGGTCATCGTTAAGGATATTGACTTCTTCTCGCTCTGCGAGCATCACCTGCTGCCCATGTATGGCAAGGTGCATGTGGCCTATATCCCTAACGGCTACATCACCGGTCTTTCGAAAATCGCACGTGTGGTCGACATCTTCAGCCATCGTCTGCAGGTGCAGGAACGCATGACCATGCAGATACGCCAGTGCATCGAAGAGACGCTGCATCCCCTGGGTGTGATGGTGGTCGTCGAGGCAAAACACATGTGCATGCAGATGCGCGGGGTGGAGAAGCAGAACAGCATCACCACCACCAGCGAGTTTAGCGGGGCGTTCCAGCAGGCTAAGACCCGTCAGGAGTTTATGAACTTGATATCACATTAACCTAAAACAACAGAAAGAATATGTACCAGCAAGATCGCGGTTCCTTCCGTAAGCAGGAGTCACTGCTCTCAGAGTTCAGTCATAGCTGTCTTGGACGGCTGATTCTCTTCGTTGCCGTCATAGCCATCCTGGCCATCCTGGCTATCATGACCAAGCCTTCGGAACAGACCATGCGCGATGAGATGACGGACAATATCCGCCAGTGTATAGAGGCCAACGACAGCATCACTACCGACTGGATAGACGATGCCGTCAACAATGTGGGCTATATCTTTACCGAGGCCGATACGGTAGGTCACGGAAACCAGTTATCGACATTCAATCAATACAACCGTCTGGAGTACTACGACCATACGTTGTTTGCCACCATGCGTCTTTTCAACAACTACCGTGTTGAAGGGGTGCGCTGCGCCATCGGCGTCTTCGGCATCGTGATACCTACGGTCAACTTCAATGACTTCTTGTTGCGCATCGGTCCCATGCGCAAGGACTACAACCAGCCCATCATCCGTACCAACATAGGCGATGACGAATATATTGGCGAGAATCCTGACCTGGGCGGTGTGTTCGAATATGAGGATGAGTGACTATAAGGCGGAACTGTCGTCCTGATCGCTGTCGATAAACATCGACTCGTCCATCTCCGCCAGCGGTCTCTTCTTCTTGTTCTCGCGTGCTCCTGCCTTCAGCAGGTTCTTGGCTGCCGTGATAATGCTGGGACCGCTCTCGGCAGTGGTAATCTTCAGCTTCGTCATCTTCTTGAGGGTGTCGTTCATGCTCGCCTCCACATCCGTGAAGCGCATGCCGAAGTCCTGAACGCGCTCTATGACGGCGTTGGCGGCATCCATCATCGCCTGCTGGTTCTTCAACTGGCGTACCTGGGTCCACATCATCTCCAGTACGCGCAGGTTCATATACATGGTCTGGGGACCTAGAATCATCACACCCTCGTCGTAGGCCTCGCGCCAAAGCGCAGCATCGTTGAGCAGTGCCAGGTTCAGCGCTCCTTCGATGGGGATGTACATGATGGCGAAGTTCAGACGGTTGTAGCCTTCCGGCAGGTATTTCGTGTATTCTTTCTTCGACAGTCGTTTCACCTGTGCCCTCACGCTGTCGATATGGGCTTTCAGATAGACACTCTTCTCCGGCGAGCCGTCTTCAGCGTTCATATAGCGCTCGTAGTCGGTCAGCGACATCTTGGAGTCTACCACCACATGGCGGTTGTTGGGGAAATGCAGGATGAAGTCGGGAACCAGTCCGCGACCGTCGTCGCCCTTGGCGCCTTTGCCGCTCTTCTCCCGCAGGGTCTCCTGCGTGTCATACTGCTCGCCTTCTTTCAGTTCCAGGTCTTCCAGCAGTTGTTTCAACTTCAGTTCGCCGAAGTTGCCCTGCACCTTCACCTCGCCCGTCAGGGCACGCGTCAGCCTGTCGGCGGTCTCGCCGATGGCCGCACTCTTCTGCATGTTGATCTTAATGGTCTCGTCGAGTCGGGTCAGCGCTTCCGTCTGCTGCTCCTTGGTCTTGTCGAGGGCCTCCTGCATGTCCTTGAGACTCTTCTGCAGGGGGTCGATAATCTTCGACACCTGCTCTTTGTTCCTTTCGCCCAACTCCTCCTGGCGCTGTTTGAGCACTTTCTCAGAGGTGGTCATCATCTGCTCCCTGATCAGGTCGAGCTGGCCCTTCACCTGCTCTTCGTACGACTGCCTGAGCAGGGCTAACTGCTCCTTGTACGATTGTCTGAGGTGCTCTGCATTCGCCCTCTCCACATCGCGCTCGGCAGTGAGCCGGCCTATCGTCTCAATATATTCCTTCTTCCCGCGGCTGCCGAAGAAGAAGCCCAGTAGCGTCGCTATAATAACAGCCAGAACGGCAATTGTCCAATATATCTCCATAGTCTTGTTTCTGTTTGATGGGTGCAAAGTTAATGAAAAGTGCGCAATAAACAAAAGAAACTGCCTGTTTCTTTTCCTGCTGGATTCTAAAAATCACTTTTCCATAGTCTGCTGACCAAGGCAAATCTTACTAACAGAAAACTAATGGGAACAGCAATGAGATACACAGGCAAGGGTGCCCATTCTGCCGGGACGCCTATCCAATAGAAGAAATTGTAAAGACCTATATATATGAAATAGTTGATACCATGACTGCACAGGAATCGGAAAAAGCGCTTGAAAGAAAGCTTCACACCGAAGGTGAAATAGGACGACATGAGATAGTTGCATAGGAAACTGAGGAAATAGCCTATTGAGTATGCTACATTCCTGTCCATCAGCGGCAGCAGCACATAGTATATGCCATAATGAATAATCATGGCTATGGTGCCTACGATGCCAAACTTGACAACTTCCGCGAGTCGCTTCTTATTGATGTTTTTGAACATTTATTTTTCGATAGAGTGTGACATGTTTGCTTTCATCTGTTGCTGCAACTTTGTAGTTGGCATCCAGTATTTGCTGTATCTGGGGTCGCTCGTTATTGTCTTTCGACAGAAGAATCCATAGCGGCTGTTTAGTACTGAAGGCGTCAATGACATCTTTGCGGAGCAGCGGATTGCGTTCTATGGCAAAGTCTTGCAAAGCAAAGAAGGGTGTTGCTGGCTGTATGTCCAGAGAAAGATATATGTTAGGTGAGCAGTTGTAGGCTACGAATGACGAATAGTCAACTTCTGGAACCTTCTTTATGAATTCCGTGTAGTTAGCCACTTCTGCATTTTTCCAATTGTACATTACCCACATATATCGAATCTTGCTCGTTGAGGCAATAGTAAGGAGGGCTATGACGGAAAGCAAGACGACTCGCTTAAGCCTTAGACGATAGATTTCAGAAAGGGCTATGACCGTCAGGGGGAATACGGTCATGCCATAATGTCCGAAACCATTGCCTTGACAAAACCAAATGAATGGTACTGCGGCAGACATCATCCAAACCCACGTTCTGGCAGTCAAAGCCTTTTGCTGCCAGCAACGAAGCACGGTTATGGTCATTAACAGGATGCTGCCAAGGTAGCTCAATATAAAATAGTGTATGCCTATAGTCATGATGTCGCTGCTCGCATTGCCTGCATACCTAAGTGCATAGAGAAATGTTGCGTTCCACATCTCCGTCAATGCCGAATGATGAAAAAAATAAGCAAAGAACGGCAGAGTGGAACAAGTGAAGCCGATGGTCATTGACAAGACATTAAGAAAGAAATTCTTGTATAGCTTGTTGGTGAGTAGAAGAACAGCTATCACCATTGCAGCTGCAAATACGGAGAGCGCGTTGGTAAGGCGAGACATCAGTGACAGTCCCAAGACAAATCCATAAATAAGCGCATAGACGGGTGGATGCGCGATACTTTTGTCTTGCTCACGCAGATTCAGCCATTTCGTTATGAGGAAGAAGGAAAGGGAAAGTAGTGGAAGTATATATTCTTCCGTCAGGTTGCCGCCCTCATAGATATAAGACAGCGCCATCAGCGACAAGGCTGTCATTGCCAGAGATTTCTTTAGCGTGTGACAGAATGCAAAGATATTGTATATGGGTATTAGTGTTAGTAGCATAAACACTATTTGCAACAAATATACACCGCTTCGCGTTCCTGTCAGCCAATATCCGGCGGCGTTTACCAAGAAAATGTATGGGCCTTTTAAGTCCCACAAATCTTTGTATGGGATAGCTCCTTTAGTCCAGGATTTTCCTATAATCTGAAAGATTGGCGAGTCGGGGGTGTCGCCTAATTCTGAATAGATGGGGGATGTGGTATAGGAAAAAACGGTCACAAAGAGAGTCGCCAATATAATCAACGCAATGCCGATATATAGCTGTTTCTTCATGTTCGATGACATACGCTCGTTTACTTGTTTTTATGAGCCTTCGATGTCGGCGATTGCAAAGATAATTATAATTTCATTATAACACACACAAACCTTCGCTGTTTTAACTTTATTTATATTCCCTCGCTGATTCTGTAACTACTCAGCACCCTATGCATGAGTAGTTTCCTTACTGTTGTACGACAGCAA
>ERZ842401.3058-NODE-3058-length-21265-cov-17.973314_pt1 | contig 21265 bp, 18 predicted proteins | sample MGYA00521270_ERZ842401 | MGnify/ENA primary metagenome ERZ842401 (study PRJEB31892, sample SAMEA3878208) | bioreactor metagenome | biome: Moose rumen | place: Sweden | collected 2011-10 | study: EMG produced TPA metagenomics assembly of the PRJEB12797 data set...
ATGCAAAATGCACAGGTTTCATCAGAGCAGTAGCCCGCAAGAGATGCAATATGAAAATTTAGAAGAAATATGAAATACAAGATTCAATTCAGATGTGAAGAGGGGGAGAAGTTCCTGCGCGTGTTCGAGTGCGACCCCGAGGCAACTTTCCTTGATCTACACAAAGCCATTCTGGCTTCCGTTAAGTATCCCGACGACCAGATAACCTCATTCTTCATGTGCAATGATCAATGGGAGAAGGAACAAGAAGTGACGCTGGTTCCGATGGGTAATAACTTCGAGTATGACAACATGGTTATGGAGGAAACTAAACTCTCCGGCCTGCTGACCGAACAAGGGCAACGGCTTATTTACATCTTTGACCCGATGTTCGAGCGCTACTTCTTTGGGGCACTGAAGGAGATCCTGCCGGGCACAGTCAAGGGCATTAAGTGTGTTGAGAAGTCCGGCAAAGCACCTAACCAGTTGCAACAGGTAGAGTCCCTGGAAGGTATCGTCGGTAAGGACGGGCGGGCAACATGGGAGTCTGATGCAGATTTCTATGGGGATAGCCGGTTCAATGAGGATGAGATCGACCTGAACGGCTTCAGCGACATGAGTTTTGACGAACCATTATATTAAGTTTCGGTAATGGGTGAGTTATTCGTATTGGTTGGTCCTACGGGGGTCGGCAAAACAGCCTATGCACTCGCACTCGCTCAACAATACCACTGCCCCATTATCAATGCCGACAGCCGACAGATTTACAAGGAACTGCCTATCGGCACCGCTGCCCCGACAGCCGAGGAACAAGCGTTAGTCAAACACTATTTCGTAGGCACCAAATCAATATTGGAGGAGTATAATGCCGGTGAGTATGAGCGGGAGGCGTTAGCGGTGATAGAAATGCAAAATGCACGGTATAGCAAAATGCACAGGTTTCATCAGAGCAGTAGCCCGCGAGAGATGCATAGGTTTGATTCCGGCGTTATTGCTATCTTGACGGGAGGGTCGATGATGTATATCGATGCGGTCTGCAACGGCTTAGACGACATACCGACGATAGCACCTGCCGTTCGGCAGGAAGTGCAGGAGCGGTACAGCATAGAGGGTTTAGGCTTTCTGCAACGCGAAGTGGAGCGCTTAGACCCTGCCTATTGGGCAGTTGTGGACAGAGCCAATCCGCAACGCTTGATGCACTGCATAGAGATTTGCTACCAAACAGGAGAACCCTATTCGCGCCTACGACATGGCGTCAAGAGAGAACGACCCTTCACAATACGCAAGATCGGACTCAACCGAGACAGAGACGAACTCTATGACCGCATCAATAAGCGGGTCCTCAAGATGGTTGATGAGGGATTAGTGGAGGAGGCACGGAAAGCATTTGCACTTTGCGGTGAGAAAATCCCTAACAGCCTTAACACCGTGGGCTACAAGGAAATGCACGCGTACCTGAAAGGACAATGCACTTTGGACGAAGCCATCGAACAGATCCAACGCAATACCCGCCATTACGCCAAACGACAACTGACATGGTGGAGACGCGATAAAGAGATTACATGGATATGAAAAAACCTGATTACATTTTCGAGACCTCCTGGGAGGTATGTAACAAAGTGGGCGGTATCTATACCGTCTTGTCCACACGCGCTGCGAATATGGAGGAAGAATGTCCGGGACATGTGGTGTTCTTTGGCCCGGATTTCGGGGAACACAGTGACCACGATTTTAAGGAGGACCGGCACCTCTTCACGGGGTGGCAAGCCCCTGTCCCGGTGCGCATCGGGCATTGGCAAGTACCCGGTAACCCTATTGCTATTCTCTATAACTGGGACCATCTATGGGCTAAGAAGAACGATATCTATGCTTGGGCGTGGAGTAACTTCGGCGTTATGAGTCATGCCGCTTACGGCGATTATGACGATTCGTCCTTGTTCGGTTACGCAACCGGACAAGTGATGGCCTCTTTGGCTGCCTTCATTGAGGTGCAAGACAAGCAACGCCCTGCCATCGTGGCACACGCTAATGAGTGGCAGACGGCGTTCACCATCTTCTATCTACGCGCCTACTGCCCTTCCATAGGTACCCTCTTCACCACGCATGCCACCTCCATCGGACGATCCATTGCGGGTAACGGCAAACCGCTCTATGACTACTTTGATGGCTATAACGGCGACCAAATGGCTCAGGAGCTGAATATGGTCTCTAAACACTCAGCCGAGAAGCAAGCTGCGCACTGGGCAGACTGCTTTACGACCGTCTCTGACTTGACAGCCAAAGAGTGTGCCCAACTATTAGACAAACCGGTTGACATCGTGACGCCTAATGGTTTCAACAAACCCTATGAGGTGCCTGTTACGGCACATACGGGCAAACTTAAGATCGGTATTGCCGGCAGAATGGAGATGAAGAACAAGGGTATTGATGTCTTCCTGGATGCCGTCAACCATGTGCGCTGCCCGCTTGAGGTTGATGTGATGATACCCTACTTCACCCACGAGGACTACCATGTCGGCGAGGTGGAGGTGCACTTTGTGCCTGTGTATCTCAAGGACTACTTCCGGCGTCTCCGTGCCCTTGACCTCACCTGTTTCCCGTCCTACTACGAACCATGGGGGTACACGCCGTTAGAATCCGTTGCCTATGGCGTGCCGACAATCACATCGGATAAAGCAGGTTTCGGTTTATGGTGCTTAGAGCACGGTGTGGAGCATATTGAACACGGCGTGGAAGTTATTGCCCGTACAGACTCGAACTACTACGATGTCGCTAATCATATTGCGATGACGATTGAGCGTTTTGCCGCCCTGTCGGACAAAGAGAAAGCCGCAGCATCGCGTGCTGCAGCCTCCGTCGGGCAGAAAGCGTCATGGACGGCTTTCTTCAAGTACTATCGTCAAGCGTATGATATAGCGCTTATAAAGTCTCTAAAACGCGCCGGAGCCAAGCCCAGCACCGTGCGGTCGAAGAAATAGACAACCTTTCTTGCGGCGAGTGGACCCCGTACATCTGCGGACCAATCGACACCATGTCCAGCCAAGGATACTTCTCAAGGAACAGCCCGCACTCTAATCCCGCATGAATAGCCAGCACTTCGGGCGCATCATGGAACAGGTCAATATAGGCCTGTTTCGTCTTTTCTAACAGGGGGGAGTGGACATTAGGCGCCCAACCCGGGTATCCGTCTCCGTGGGTCACTTCGTCACAAATAGTAGCCAGCGCACGCTCTACCTCGTCCTTGATGCGGTGTTTATCGGCTTCCACGGACGAACGCTGCGAGGTATTGACCTCAATATAACCGTCCTTCATCTTGACAGAAGCGAGGTTCGTGGAGGTCTCCACTAAATTAGGCATATCCTTACACATCGCTATCATGCCGTGCGGACAGTGATAGAGCGCATCAATGAGTTCCTTGCCCCTCGGGATACAGGTCGCGGGAAGAGGGCAAGAGCTTAGGGTCAGAGAGAGCTCCTTCTCTACCTCACCAAAGGTCTTTTCGACCCCATCCTTATAGATATTGAAAGCGGCTACCGCCTCGTGCTTGTCCTTTTCGGGGACAACGAAGACGGCTTGCGCCTCACGAGCAATGGCATTACGCAGATTGCCACCCTCTATCGCGCAAAGGCAATAGTCCAAGTGGGCAATAGACTGCAAGTAATTGACAATGACCTTATTAGCATTAGCCCTGCCTTTGTTGATATCGTCACCGCTATGTCCTCCCATCAGCCCGTTGACCGCTATGCGGAACGCTGCGCCTGCTGGGGGAAGGGGCTGCGGTGCATAGTGGTACTTAGCGAGAGTATCTATCCCTCCGGCACAACCGATGAAGATTTGTCCGTCATCTTCTGAGTCAAGATTGATGAGTTTACGACCATGCAGATAGCCGTCCTTGAGTCTGAAAGCACCCGTAAGACCCGTCTCTTCATCCACCGTGAAGAGCGCCTCTAAAGCAGGGTGTCGGAGGGTCGGGGAGGTGATAGCCGCTAATGCCATGGAGATACCAATACCATCATCGCCACCAAGGGTCGTGCCTCTCGCTTTCAGAAAATCACCATCGACATAAGTCTCAATAGGGTCTTGGCTGAAGTCATGGACGGTGTCGCTGTTCTTCTCACAAACCATGTCCATATGGGCTTGCAAGATAACGCCCTCATGCTCCTTGTAACCCGCTGTGGCAGGCACACGCATAATGACATTGAGTGCTTCGTCCTGCACACACTCGATGCCGTGCGCTTGGGCGAAATCAACTAACCACTGACTGATTTTCTCCTCGTGCTTGGAGGGACGCGGCACTTTGCATATCGCAGCAAAGATATCAAATACTTCTCTTGGTTCCATCATTATTTATGTAATGTTTCAGGTTCAATAATACGGAGATATTCTTCGGGATAGGAGACGCGGTTAGGACCCGTCGGCTCGCCATAGGCATTGCGCAGGAAGACACCATCTTCCTCCTTCCGCTCCACGCCGTCCAGGTACTTGGTCATCAGGTAGATACAGAGCTCCTTCCACTCCTTCACGCTCTTGGTTGCCGTTTCGCAACTATACTTGGTGAGAAGGGCGCGCGCATCGGCATCAGACATGCCCGCGGCTTGACGGTCAATATCGGCTATCTCGCTATCAAAGAGTTGCTCTAACTCCTGCTGTTTCTTCTGCACATCCGGATAAATGCGGCTGTACTTAGGATATGTCCAGTTAGCGACGATATTGAAGGTCCACCACGCACTGGTAGAGCTATAGGTATAGAGGTCGCCGTTACCTTCCTTCAGGCAATGCGGCACCGCCTGCATACGACTGTACATGGGCATATAGAGGCTTGTATTGGCATCGTCCACGCCGAACCAGAAGATCCCCCCAACCTTCTCATCTGCATAACCGCGCATCTGGCTGACATAACTCCAGCCGGTCTGTTGGGTAGCCGTGGGACGAGGGTAGTAATAGTCGGTACTATCTAGTTTGTAAACCAATCCTCCATAACGCAGTTTGCTGTGCCACGGACCAGCTGCAATACCTTGCGTAATATCAATGGGTGTGCCCTCATATTGGTCCCGCATACAGGCTCTTAGCTCTTGTACAGACACCTTATGATTGGGGCGAATGAAGAGCGGCATGGGCGCGCCGGCATAGCGACCCTCCGTCTCATGAAAGGTCGTACCGGTCACATAATCGAGGTATTGGTCCATGTCATCGCTGAAGTGCCTAAAGAAACTCCATACGCGTGCCTCACAAGCATACAACCCGCTGAAATCGTAGGGGCAATAGGCTTTCTGGAAGGAGAAGTCCTTGTCCTCGCCTTGGAAGAGACCCTTTTCTCTTGCACAAGTGATCACATCCTTGTGCCACATCCATTGGCCGTCCTTAGAAACCATCACCTCCATTTGGTTACCGTCCTTGCTGAGCCTCTGCTTCTTAACACCCTTGAGGGGCAGAGTCTGTATGCGTGCTTGGTTAGCGTGACCGGATATACAGTCATCCGGCACACGGGCGGCAACCCAAACGGCTTTACGGCTGTCCGGCCCGCAACCGATAAAGTCCATGATCCATACCTCATCAGGGTCTCCGATAGAGAACGATTCTCCCTCTGAGGCATAACCGTATGTCTCAGCGAGCGTTACCATGCAGGCTAATGCCTCACGAGCGGTCTTACTGCGCTCTAAGGCAATGTAAATCAAACTGCCGTAGTCTATACCTATTGTGTCCCACAGGGCTTCCACACCGCCGTAGGTTGTCTCGCCGATGGTCACCTGGTACTCATTCGTGTTGCCGACCACCGAATAGGTGTGCGCCACTTCGGGTATCTCACCTAACGGTTTACCGGTGTCCCAATCACGGATAGCACGCATCGTGCCGACGGGATGGTCGGCCGCAGGTTGGAACCGCAGAAAACCATATAAACTGTAACTATCTGCTGCATAGGTGATGAATGTGCTTCCGTCCACGGAAGCGTTCTTGCCTACTACGAAATTGGTGCAAGCCATTGCACCGGCTACCGCCATGAGGGCAGCCACTATGGTGATAATCTTCTCCATAATCGTTGTTGTTTATTGATAAATGTTAATTAGTTCCTGTTAATTAGTTCCTGTTGGTTAGTTCCTGTTGGTTAGTTCCTGTTGGTCAGTTCCTGTTGGTTAGTTCCTGTTGGTCAGTTCCTGTTGGTCAGAGGATGTATAATTTTGCTATACCGTGCATCTTTATCGCGGGCTAACGCCCACTCTTAACTCTTAACTCGCTCCCCTCCTCCCCACCCATCAGCAAATCAACATATACTTTCACCTTTCAACTTTCCCCTTACTGAACAAGCCCCGACCGACCGTCTACGATCGCGGTAATAATCTTATGCGCACGGACATTCTCGATATACAGGTCGCGGATAAGCAGGCCCTCGTTCCATATCTCGGTGTAGTTGGTGAGCGGGGTGAGCTTGTCCATCCCTTTACTCAGGTAATCGCTGGTCGCAACATGGTAGGTCTTAGACGGATCTACGGACACCCAATCGGTACCGGAGAGGTCGGTCGCAATAGTGACATCCACTAATTGTCCGTCCTCAGCATAAATGCGCATACCGCCGCAGCCCTGCCCATTTTCGTTGATATAGACTTGACCCAGTTCGAGCAGGTCTTCACCACTCAAGGTCAGCACAACTAATTGGTTGTCAAAGGGCATAAGCTCAAAGACATTCCCTATCGTGATGGGTCCTTTCTTCCACTCGCAACGCATACCGCCTTTGTTAACAACACTGCAATCGACATGTCCCGGGTAGTGCTTCACCGCCTCTTCTAACAAGGCGTCACTGGCCCAATTGAGCATAGGGAACTCACAAGCATGCTCGTCAACGGTCAGGTCTACTGCACATTCGCCGATAACCTCGCCCATGAGGGCTTCTACTTCCGCCTTACGAGGGGCTAAAGAAGCAATGTATTCACTATCCGCAATAGCATCTAAGGTGCTATCTATCACAATGATATTGCCCGACGAAGAACTTACTTGAACGGGTTTACGGCAACCGCTCATAGACAGTGCCAATCCTACGATACTAAGGAGACCTAAAAAGCTTCCGGTAATGTGTTTATTCATGATATAGTTGTATTAGTTTGTCTACTAAAGGTGGCACTCCCTTGGTTGCCACAGCTTGAATAAAGGTGACGCGCTGCGCATATTCGCCTAACTTAGGTTCTCCCGGGTCTACCACATAAATGGGGACATCGTGCGCCACATAGTGCAGCAAACCGGCGGCAGGATAGACATTGAGGCTCGTACCGATAACCACAAACACATCCGCCTGAGCGGCTATGCCGCAGGCTTCATCAAAATACGGCACCCCTTCCCCAAAGAAGACCACATAGGGCCTAAGCAGTGAGCCGTCAGGGTGCTTATCGCCATAATGCTGTTCCCAACCGGTAATGGGTACGGTCGCAATCTCGCTCTTCTGAGAACGCAGTTTCATTATTTCACCATGGAGATGCGTGATGTGCGTAGAACCCGCCCGCTCATGCAGATCGTCAATGTTCTGGGTGACTATATGGGTGGTGGGAATCGCTTGCTGTAGGCGTGTCAGTGCCAAGTGGGCAGCATTAGGCTGCGCTGCCATCGTGGTCTTGCGTATTTCATTGTAGAATTGAACACATTTCTCAGGGTCCCTAACCCAAGCCTGATGGGTACAGATCTCCTCTACGGAGTAGTTGTTCCACAACCCGTCGGAGTCACGAAAGGTGCTTAGGCCGCTCTCTTTACTGATGCCGGCACCCGTAAAAATGACCATGTTCTTCATAATATATGGACTTTATGGCGCAAAAGTACGAAATTATTTGCACATTTGCAAAAAAAGTTGTACTTTTGCACGAAATTTTGCGGTTTATGACTATTTTATCGCTTGATACGACCACCGATGTGTGCTCTGCCGCCCTGCTACGGGACGAGGAAGTGCTGGCATCATTGCAGGACACGGAGGGGCGTAACCATGCAGCGCGCTTGCCTCAGATGGCTCAGGAACTGCTACAACTCGCCTCTACACGCTTTGGCATTACGCAGCCCGAGGCGGTGGCACTCTCTATCGGACCGGGGTCGTACACGGGATTACGTATAGGCGCATCTTTTGCCAAAGGACTGTGCTACGGACTGCAAGTGCCGCTCATCCCTGTTCCTACATTGGACTTACTGACGTTCGGGGCACTTAAGGTGCTGCAGGAGCAGGACAATGCCTATTTCCTGCCGATGGGCGATGCCCGTCGGATGGAGGTGTACACCAATGTTTACGGGCTAACAGAGCCCTGCGCCCTGGTGGTTGACTCGGAAGAGAAGGTGATGCGTCTCTTGCCTACGGACGATAAACCCGTTTACTACTTCGGTAACGGTGCCGCCAAGTGCCGTCCGATACTGACCGCTCCGCGGTTTAGGTTTATCGACGGCATTTACCCCGACGCGGCTTTAGTAGGTCCCTACATCAACCGCTACAAGATGGTGGACAATAAGGAATTAGCCTATTTGGAGCCATTCTACCTGAAGGACTTTCAGGCGGCACCATCCCATGTCAAAGGGCTACAATAAAATGAAGCAACGACTACAACATATTCTATTCGGCATAAGCCTACTTCTCATCGGGTTGATGTGCACGTCGTGCTCAACGACTAAGAACACAGCTGCAACGAGGCGCTTCCATGCTATGAAGGTGCGCTACAACATCTTCTACAACGGCAATGTAGCCTACATAGACGGCTTACAGGCTATTCAGAAAGCCCACACGGACGATTTCACGGATGTCGTGCCGCTTTACCCCGTTTCCGACCATGATGCCGCCAAAGCCGCTACCTCACAAATGGACAAAACCATTGAGAAGTGCCGCAAGGCCATTAAACTCCACTCTATCAAGGCTAAACCACAACCGGACCCAAAACGCCGGTCCGACCCCGCCTATAGGGCATGGCTACAACAGGAGGAGTTCAATCCTGCCATGGGGGATGTGTGGATCAGATTAGGCGAAGCCGAGTTCTATAAGGGAGATTTCTTAGGGGCGATAGGCACATTCACCTACATCACGCGGCACTTCGATTATGACGCTGAGTTGACCACCCGTGCCCAATTGATGATTGCACGCGCCTACGCCGAAATGGGTTGGCAGTACGAGGCAGAAGATTACCTCCACCGTGCCAATATAGATGCCCTCTCCCGTAAACATGCTCCTCTGTATTCTGCTGCCAATGCCGATGTTATGATGAAAGCACACCACTACAACGAGGCGCTGCCCTTCATCAAAATCGCCATGCCGGCTGAGCGCCGCAAGGTCTACCGTCCACGATTCCGCTACGCGATGGGACAAATCTATGAGCTACAGGGCAACAAAACCGAGGCTGTCAATGCCTATAAACATGTTATCCGAATGACACCCGCACCCGATATGGACTTTAATGCCCGTATACGGATTGCCGAACTCAGCGGCAAAAGTTCTATTAGGAAACTGAAAGGCATGACCAAGCAGGCTAAGTACAAGAACCGCTTGACCGAGATTTATACCGCAATGGGAAATATCTACCTCACACAACGCGATACGGCAAAAGCACTCACCTACTACAAGGAGGCTATCGACAACACAACCGTTGCCTCGCCCGCCAAAGCCTTGGTGCTCATCACTGCCGGAGATATCTACTATGACAATAAACAGTACCAGCAAGCACAGCCTTGCTATACCGAGGCAGCTACAATCATTCCTTCCACCGACGAGGATTATCCCCGTATTTCCCGCAGGGCAGAGGCCTTAGACGATTTGGTGCTCCAGTATGCTGTTGTCACCCTGCAAGACTCTCTGCAGCACCTCGCAACCTTGACTCCCGAAGAGCAACTGAAGGTCGCTGAGCAGTTGGCGCAAGCACAGCGAGAACAGGAGCGTAACGACTCTATCGCTGCGGCACAAGCCGCACGAGATGCCGAGCTCAATGGCGACCCGCGCTCCGTCAATACATCAAGAATGTTCGGCATGAGCAACTCTACCGACTGGTACTTCTATAACCCCCAACTCATTAAGACCGGCGCTCAGACTTTCCGGCAAAAATGGGGCAATCGTACCCTGGAAGACAACTGGCGACGCTCCATCAAAACAGCAACCGCTATCATGCCCCTTATGGAGAGTGAGGACGAGAGCCTTTATGGCGATTTGAGCAGTGCAGATTCATTGATGACGCAGGTCGATTCACTCCACCGTACCCCCCTCGTGACTGACAATCACGATCCGCAATACTACCTCCAACAAATACCCAAAACAGAGGCAGACATAGCCACTTCCGATAGTCTGATTGCTGACGCACTCTATAACCTGGTATTTATCTATAAGGATAAAGTCGAGGATATCAACGAGGCATTAGCGATGACAGAGGAATTGGCGCGGCGTTTCCCGCGCGATAAACGGCTCAATGAACTGCACTATATGTGGCACTTACTATCGTTAGACACTTCATCCGAAGAGTACCGCAACCTCCTGCGGCAACGCAATCAGAGCGACTCCCTCTATGAGGCAACCTACGAGGCATATCGACGCTCCGACTTCAGTGCCGTCAGGCAAAACAAAAACTATATGGAGGTACAGGACAATACATCCGACCTGATGCCACACTTCCTCTTCCTCAATGCTGTAGCCACGGCACGAACACAGAACCAAGACGACTTTGTCGCAGACCTGAAAGACCTGGTGGCACGCTATCCCGACCATTCTCTTTCCGCTATGGCCAAAGACTTTCTTGCCATGATTGGACAAGGTGCGCAAGCACAACAAGGCGACCTATCTTCAGACTTGGATAACCTGCGCGCAGAGAATAATCCCTCCGCCCTTCAGGGGGATGGGTCGGGGGTAGGACTCTCGGCGGTGTCCCTCTCTACCGAAACACACGAATCGGCATATGTCATCCTCTATATGCCCACACAACCTGACCTCAATAACCTGCTCTACCAAACAGCACTTTTCAACTTCACACAGTTCCTCATTAAGGACTTCGACCTGCGACCAATGCCGGACTTCGCAGATGGAGCCGCATTGCGCGTACAAGGATTCGAATCCCTCGAGGAAGCACAGTGGTATATCGACCTCACAGCCAACGATACCGACTTTACCGCACAACTCGCACAAATGGGAGTACAAATGATCCCGATTACCGAAACTAACGCACAATTAGTGCCTTCTAACTTCACCTTAGAACAATATCTGGACTTTTTTCAAGCATTTTTGAAAAAAAAGTAAAAAAAAATTTGGATATATCAAAAAAAAACACTACTTTTGCACGCTCAATACGGGATGTGGCGCAGTCCGGTAGCGCAACGGTCTGGGGGACCGGAGGTCGCAAGTTCAAATCTTGTCATCCCGACAAAAAGCAAAAAAACGCCTACTCAAGGCGTTTTTTTGTACCTAAATCGCAGTTATCGGGGCAATCTCTTAGTCACAGGTTTAGTCAATCTATCGGTGATGTATGCTGAATAACATATGAATCACATACGAATCACATATGAATCACATATGAATCACATATGTTTGACAGCTGCAAATAGGTTGTAGCCATCGGCGTGCGGTGTTTAGTGGCGGTGGAAGACACCTCTTACCGCTGGTGGAAGAAGCGGTAGATAGGTAGATAGAGGCGGAGGTAGGTTGGGTAGGAATGCGGTAGGATAAAGGGTTGGATAGTTGCATTTTGGATGGAGCAGCGCACCCAAAACCGTCTGATAGCGTGTCCTTCGGGATAGCCCATGAGGTACTGTCGTGCTTCGGTACGCGCCAGAGTGTTCTTTCGGGTATCCCCTTTGGGGTGGGTAATAGTCAGTCGGTCATCTATCTCGCAACGCAAACCCCAGTGCCGAGCATAGAAGCATGCAACGAGGTCTAATCCCCAGCCATGGGGATTACGGTTGAGCGGTTCCAGTTGGTTATACACGCGTTGTGCATACATCCCTATCATTCCTTCGGCAAAAGAGACAGACCTTCTCTTGTTTGTGCCTCTCGAATAGGACCACGCCACCCATGTATAGGAGTCGTCGGCATGTGCCGGCGAATAAACGCCCACGCCCTCAAACGTTTCGCTCAAAAGGATATGCTTGAGGGTATCAATACTCTCTATTGTCATCCTCACATCCGAGCAGATGAAGAAGAGGTAGGGATAGTGTCCCTCCTTTGCCATGGTGATAGCTTGGTGCATCATACCACTATAATAGACATTGGGCAGATAGATAGTATCGCCGCCACAAGGGTCGGGTTTTTCGCCGCTATCGGCATCAATGATATGGCACTGAAAGGTCGGTCGCAGTTCGTGATAGAGGAATTGCGCATTGGCGGCATCATGGTAATTGAAGATGCAGAACAGGATGTCAGAGGGGGTCATTTTTTAAACAATTTACTTTTGCCTAACCATTGCGGCAGGATAACCACGCCGGCAACGAGGTAATAATAATAGGTAGCGAGTCGCCAGATGAAGGCAATAACGACCGCGGACATAGGTTGGTTAATGAACTCCCCGAGGAAGCCGTCGAACATAACTTCTGCGAATCCGCTTCCTCCCGGTGTCGGCACTATCGTACAAACGATACCGAGGATGTACTGTCGTGCAAAGCAGATGAGGTTCTGCATGCCGTTGAGGGAATTAAAGATCATGATTGCCATATTGGCTATCATAAATCTAAAGCTCCAGATACCGATGGTAGAGAAAGCCATCTTAATCCAATAAGAAGCCGTCTGGTGTCGTATCTCTTGGGCGCATTGTTTAATCTCGACGGCGGTTGTGAGCATCCGCTTACGGTAACGCTTGAGGAACTTAATGGAGGATAACCCGCCAATCAGCCATGTGAACACTTTCTGTTTGAAAAAGAGCCCGATAAACAATATCGTCACCCACACGAACTTAACAGCATATCCGATGATGAACGCCCACAAGAAGCCGTACTGGAAATAGCCTTCAGCGGTGAACAAATCGCTATACGGAATGATGAGCAGCAGTATCGGGAAGAGGACGATCATGAGCAATTCGTCCATGAAGACCGCAAGTAGTGTCATGGATGTTGCCCGACTGATTTTGATGCCCTCTCGGTGAATAAAGAGCACCTCTAAGGACGAGCCACCGGCGACGGATGGCGTTACAGCGGATGTAAACTCATAGAGCATCCTGATGCGGTAGAGTTGGCGGAAGTTGAGCGGAACGCCCGCCATAACCCGTAAGCGGTACATGCCGGAGTAATCTTTACAGAACATACATAAGATTACTAATAAGGCATATAACCACCAATGGGGAGCTAGCGTTAAGGGCTCGGCAGGCATTCCTCCCCGCATCTCGCGCCAGAGCATAATGCCGACCCCTATCAAGCCAAAGAGGATAGGCCATATGACCATGGATGGTTTGAGTCGTTGGGCAACAGTCTCTTGGCTTTGTTGCGTACTATTTTGAGTTTGTTCGTCCATTATACATTGTGACAAGTTTCTTGAATGAATTGTGCTATTTGCACGGCACCGTTGCCGCGGCGGTAGACTTCTTTTGTCGCATCTATATAGGGCTGCAGGATAGATGGGTTGTCCACACATTCTTCGACCCACTTGACTATTTGTTTGGACTGCGGAAGGAATCGTCCGCAGTGCAACTCTCTTGTAAAGAGCCTATTAGACATATACTCGATATTAGAGGCGCAATAGAAGACGCCGAACGGCACTCCCATCAGCACGCTATCGAGCATGGCGTTAGGTCCGCCCTTGGTGAGGAAGAGGTCAGCCGCGCGGTTGAGTTCATAGACCTTATTCACAAACTCATAGGGTCGGATGTCGATTCTCGTGGAGTGCATGACATGCCGTCTCTCCATCAGTTGGTTGTAAAGTCGTTTATTGGTGCCGCAGATAGCAATAATAGTGATGGGTCTCTTGACATGGGTCAGGGCATGCACCACGCGTTTCATGCCGGAGCGTCCATATCCTCCTGCTGCTACCATGACGGTGAAACGGTCTTCGGGTAGGTCGTACTTTTGCCGGTAATAGTTCTTATCCTTCCGGACATCCATAATCTCTTTTCGTGTGACAAAGGGGACGGTCAGTAACTGCTCTTTCTTGAAGTCGTGCTTAATGGCATCTTCATAAGCGAGGTCGCAGTTGACAATGAACTTGTTGACACGGATGTTCCACCAGTTGTGCACGCTATTGTCGGGGTTATAGGTGATGACCTTGACATGCGGGTCCACCCTATCCCTATATTGGGTTGAGAGGAAGGATGTTAAGTAGTGTGTGTCAATGATGATATCGGGGTGAATCTCTTCTAACATCTTAAGATAGATTGTGCGCAGCCGGCCGTACACAGTAGAGACCACAAATGGGAGCGAGTTGTGAATGCCGAAGATATGTGTGGCCGCCATTTGGATGTAGTTATGCCAAGGGAAGATATTTGCCACCTTCACATCATGGATGAACTTGCGTTCCATCTTATCCAACTCGGGACTATCCTCAAAGACATATTTGCGGATGACCTCAATCTCAGGGTCATTGAGGGCGTCAATTGCATCGGCGATTGAGTTCGCGGTCGTGATGTGCCCGAATCCGGCTTCAATGTAAGATACTAAAATGCGTTTCATCAGAACTCAAAATCAAAGACGAATCGTATTCCGTTAGCGCCCATCGGGTTGCGCTGGATGGACGGGCTGTCCAGGAAATTGATTCGGCGTACATATTCTAAACGTATTAAGTTTAATATATTTGCGATACCGACACTGAACTCCATATAGGGCATATTCATAGGCATCGCCATGGAGTATTCGGGGAAGGCAAGTAAGTTGTTGTTATAGGTAGGGTTGTTCTTATTAGAGAGGTGTCCCCAGTACATGCTGAACCCAAAAACCTCCCGCAGGTGTGCCTTTTTGACATACGGGATGGAGTTGAAGAGCAGGTAGGTGTAGAACATCAGGTCCAGAGAGACATATTGGTCGGCAAGGAACTCCAGGGGGTTGACCATCGAGAAAGATTCGTTCACAACGGTGAAAGAGGTGTTGGAGTTCGGTGTGAAGAGGTAGGGATAGGGGCAGTCTCCTGTCCAAATCTTCCCGGCTTTCAACCAGATATCCATACTCCCATAGGATGGGAAGAAGATGTGCTGGGCATATCTCACTTCAGTTGCTTGATAGCCATATTCTGCGCCGAACAGTCCTTGGAAAGAGGCTCTATGTTGAATAGAGAAGGTCGGGTGCGGGTTCTTGGTCGGGAAACGGAACATACGTCCTTGCACAAAGGTCTCTTTCGGCGCATAGCGAAGCGTCAGTCCTACCTCGTTGTGGTGGAGCAGCGGCAGAAGAGTACCATCGGCTTTTTGGAAGAAGATGGTTCCGCCCAAGTCATCCGACGGATACATCCATTCTTGGAAGGCATTGAGTTTCAGCGAGAAGTGGCTTCTGTGCTCATACTCGTAGGTTATCTGCGCTTTATCGTAGTAGATGACATTGGTAATACCCATCCTCTTGATGGCATAGAACATATTATCGACCACGGTATATCTCGGCTCTTCACCCAGCGTCCTTGTATCGCGGGTATAATTGAGGGTGATAGAATGTACAGGCCACTCTCTGGGGTGGTAAGTCTTTTTATTAAACGAGAACTCCGCCGTCCCTCCGAACTTCCACCGGTGGTCTCCAAAGCCATACGCCCCATAGCCAGACAAGAAGACATACGGGCATAGATTCGCCGTTGTTTCTCCGGCGAACTTCAGCCTAAAGCCCTCTATCTGCCCTCCGGCAAGAAAGGTGTAGATGGGTCCGATATCGAAGTAACTGGGGTTAGAGGTTCTCAGGTAGGCTTTGATAATGGTTTCAATGACATAGAGCAGTGTACTTGTTCCGCTACTCGATTTGAGGTCATTAACGAGTGTTTCAACATTACGACTATCCTTGGCATTGCCGGTTTCGGCTCGCTGTTCTGCCCAGAAGGTAGAGTCTTGGTCTGCAGCCGTCGGAAGCACCAATTCCGCGCCTTCAATGGAGCGCATGATACTATCGTTCTTTTGGTGGAAAATGTACTTTGAGATATCCCTTTTGCGCTCCGCATAAATGCCGTTCACGCCCTTGATGATATAGAACTCTGCGGCAATCCGCTCACTGCTCAGTTCCATTATCCCCTCATCGTTGAGGTTGAAGTTCTGTGTAATACGCAGGTTATCCAGCCAGTTGATGGCTATTTCTTGGTGGATATTCATCTCGACCTGCTTGACGGTATACGCTGCGGTGCTATCCTTCATGAGGCTCGGGTCTACTATATCAAGATGCCCGATGAAACCCAACTGGGCATTGTTCATCGGTGCAAAAGCAATCCTGACGCAGGTCAAACTATCCACCGTCACCGTGTCTTGGATAAAGAACTTATAGAACGATGGTGCGATACTGGATAGCGGACTGATAAAGTCCTTAAAAGCAATGTTAATAGTGGGGCTGTAGATATTGATTTCCTTGAAGAACTGGTTGGTGAACTGGTCTGTAGCTCCCTCGCCCAATAGTTGGTCTTCCAGACTGACCCTATTGATACCATTGACAATCGTTTTGTTGGTCTGGGGTGAGCGGCGGTAGAGTTGGTCCATGTTCTTCTCGGTGTTGGAGAAATAGAGTACGGGGTGCTGACTGAAGATACTGGAGTCAGACTGCAGGATTAGTTGTTGGACAGTTGATTTATTGCCCTCTTTGATTTTGACATTGGTCAGGCCGAGTTTGGTTTGCTCATAAACCGTACGTTGATAATAGTCGGCATTGGTTAGGGCATTTTGGTCGCGCAGACGGATAGCATTGGTCACGAAGTCAACGGCTTTGTTTTTCTTCGAGTACTTGTACCGCTGCTTGGTTACTACGATCTCCTGCAGTTGTTCCCCCTCGGTTTCGGCTAACTTGACGCGGAGGGTCAAAACAGGCCTGCCGGTCTGCTCACTGACCTTCCCTTTCGTGGTGAGTTTAATGGTCTTGGTATTGTAGCCTAAGTAACTGAACTCCAATTTCTCACCCATATTGGCATTAATGGTGAAAACACCATCGTTATCCGTAGAGGTACCACGAGTGGTACCCACGACAGCAACGTTGGCGAAAGGAAGAGGTTCATTGCTGACCGAATCAACCAATACCCCGGTGTATGTGTCTGCCCAAGCTTGTCCAACAGCCACTGATAGTAGCAGTAGAAGGGCAAATGTCCATTTTCTTTCCATAAAAGCCCGCAAAATTACAACATTTATTTGATTTGTGCAAATATTTGCTCAAAAAAATGTCGATTTTGCTATTTTTAAGTGGCAATACACCTATAAGCTCACCACAATAGCGGCTAAAACATAGGGTAACGCCCCGATGAGCACCCCCTTGCTTAGGCGCCAAGTGTCGATTGAGTAGAACACAAAAATCAGTGCAAGGTCCGGAAAAACACTCACTAATAGCAGTTTATTGAGTACAGAGCCCATCGTGAAGCGGAAAGTCTGCAGGGCGTACCAAAGATTATTGGCGTTGATATACAGCAGTCCGAATACGGCAGGGAGCAGCAGGCCTATGAGAATCCCTATCCAGTACTTATCTATGCGGTCTTTGAAACTCATAATGCGGGGTAGAAGGTTCTGTCCGTTGTACAGGGTTGGATAGCGATGAACCCGTGCTGCAACGCATACCGGTCGGTATCCGTTGCTTCCGGTTCATCGTTGACATAGTATCCTACCAACCCGAACAACAGTGTACCGTCCTCTGTCTCTCCGCGTGGCGCAATCTCATCCGTCCAGTGACCTAAACATTGCCGCGTCCACTGAATGCCCTCAATCCGCCCTGTGGGAGCATTGACATTATAGCACAATGTCGGGTGCCATGCACGCGATAACAACTCCTCCGTAATCGGACGAATATACGGCAAGAAATAACTCAAGTCGGTTGGGGTGTTATTATCATCTATCGAAAAACCTATAGCGGGAATATTGTGCTCCGCACCGATCATACAGGCACCTATTGTTCCGGAATAAATCGAATTGATTGACGCATTGGAACCATGGTTGATACCGCTGACAAGGAGGTTAATAGCAGTATCGTCGCCCTTGAAGAGCACATTGATGGCTAACTTGACGCAGTCGCTCGGAGTGCCATTGGTGACATAAATATCCACATCCTCCCTCTCGCTGTCTGTCAAACGCTTAAGGGTGATAACCCCCTCTGAGGTGATAGCGTTGCTGAACCCCGAGCGGGGACTGTCCGGAGCGACAACGGTCACATGCCCCATTGCCCGCATAACATCCGTTAGGGCTAATATACCTTGCGAGCCCCATCCATCATCGTTGGTAATTAAAATATTCATCTTGCTATACTGTGCTATACTGTGCATCTTTAAAGCACACGTTCCATCACTTGGCGGGCAAGGGCATTGGCTTTGTCCATGGTCGCGGCTTCCGAGTAAACGCGGATAATAGGCTCCGTGTTGCTTTTCCTCAAGTGTACCCAACCGTCCTTAAAGTCAATCTTGACACCGTCTATATCATTGATACGTTCGTCCTTAAAGACCTCTTTCGCTTTTCGGAGGATAGCGTCCACATCCATCTCGGGCGTCAGGTCTATTCTGTTTTTGGAGATGCAGTAATCGGGGTAGGTTTTGCGCAGTTCGGAGACCTTCATTTTCTTGTCCGCCAAGAGGCTCAGGAAGAGTGCCACCCCTACCAGTGCATCGCGTCCGTAATGGGCAGCGGGATAAATGACTCCGCCGTTACCTTCCCCGCCAATGACGGCGTTCACCCGCTTCATCTCCGTCACCACATTCACTTCCCCGACGGCAGCGGCAGAGTACTCGCCCCCGTGTGCACGGGTCACATCGCTCAAGGCGCGCGTTGAGGATAGATTGGAACAAGTGTTTCCGGGGGTATGACTGAGTACATAATCCGCGATGCTCACTAAAGTGTACTCTTCGCCAAACATCTCACCGTTCTCACAGATAATTGCCAACCTATCCACATCAGGGTCAACAACAAATGCCACATCGGCTTTGCCCTCCTTCATCAGGTTACTTATCTCGGTGAGGTTCTGAGGAATAGGCTCAGGATTGTGTGCAAAGTGTCCTGTCGGCTCAGTGTTTAACTCCATGATATGCTTAACGCCTAAGGCACGAAGCATGGCAGGGATAGCCGGTCCACCGACTGAGTTGACGGCATCAACCGCGACGGTAAAGTCTGCTGCCGCTATCGCTTTCTTGTTCACCAGCTCAAGGGCCAACACCTTATTAATATGATAAGGGAGGTAATCCTGATGGCTGACATGTCCTAATTGCTCAACCGGTGCAAAAACGAACGCCTCTTCTTCGGCAATCTTGAGCACCTCTTTCCCCTCGGCGTCATTGAGGAACTCGCCCTTTTCGTTCAGCAGTTTCAGGGCGTTCCACTGGAGTGGGTTGTGACTCGCAGTTAGGATGATACCTCCTGCGGCATGCTCGGCTCCGACGGCAAGTTCGGTCGTTGGTGTGGTCGCCAAACCGATATTGACCACATCATAACCCATGCCTATGAGTGTTCCCGTCACAAGCAGATCCAGCATCTCGCCACTGATACGGGCATCGCGCCCCACCACAATCGTTTTGTTCTCCGGCATAGCCGCGCAACGCTGAAGGGCATAAGCGGCAGTGAAACGCACGATATCCACGGGGTTCAACCCTTCCCCCACCGAGCCGCCTATCGTGCCGCGAATACCGGAAATAGATTTAACCAATGCCATAGTTCTAACGCTTAATTAACATTCGTAATTGATACCCGTAGGGGGTCACGGTGTTTTGGTCGACCGTGAAACCCTGTTTGGACGGGCAGATAATCGTGCACTCCGACCCTGAGTACATCATCAGTCCCACGGCTATATGCCATGCTGTGCAAGCATTCGTATAGTCCGTAAGGTACATGAACTCAATAGGATAGGCACTATCCAACGGTGACCAATAGGTGATGGTGTCAGGGTTCTCGGTGAGGGTAAACTTCTTGTAGCGAATGACCACTGTCTCCGTTGCTTCGACAGGGTCTTTGCCCAATGTATCGCCCTGTTTATCAAGGTGGTAGTAGAGGTAGTCATAGCCGGATACCTTATAGTACACCGAGTCTGCCCAAACGCTGTCGGTCGGCAGCTCCGTTACAATCTTCAAGTGATTGCGGGAGATGAAGTTCTCAATGGTTTTCTTCTCCTGATTGAGTTGTCGAGAATAAGTTGTTGTGCTCGAGCAAGCCCCCAATAGCATAACACCTAATAATACGAATACTATATTCGATTTTACGCCCCACGGGCGATTATAGATTATAGATTTTACGCCCTGTGGGCTATTATCATCTTGCATTGTTTTTATCTTCATAAGCGATTGATTTGAATTTCAATAATACAATTGGTATACGCCGGTACAGCCGTTGTTCCTGTGGTTCCATACGCGGCGTACCAAGGGCAAATGAGTGTTGTCGTTTCGCCCCGCTGCATGGTCCACAGTACTTCATCCACTGCCATCGGCAAGTGTTCCGTGTTGGGGCGAACCACATGGTCCTCTTGGGCAAGGAGGGTACCGTCAAGTCCAAAAACGGTCATCGTCAATGGGAACTCCTTCAGTAGCGCATCCGTGTGTGCCATTTCTTTCCGCACCTGCCAAGCACCACACTCCAACCGGTAGGCATCAATCGCGTGCTCACGGATATATGCGCTGACTTGTCGGTCTGCTTCATCCGCCAACCGTTCATTGATAGCGATGAGGGTCAATAGCGTAGTGTCCTGTCGGGGCACCTGCCCCGAACGGTAGGATGGGCGTTGGGGTTGTCGGGGCTGTGTACACCCTGCCAAGAGCCAGATGCCGACGAGCAGTGACAACCACTTAGTGCAGGGACTCAAGGTAGTGACCATAGGCGGTTTTCATTTCCTTTCCGAGGGTGTGCATGTCCTCCAGACCAATCCAACCGTTTCGCCATGCAATCTCCTCAATACACGCCACATAGAAGCCTTGTCGGTTCTGAATGGTAGCGATATAATTCCCTGCATCCAAGAGGCTGTCGCAGTTACCGGTATCGAGCCACGCGAACCCGCGCGTGAACAGTTTTACCTTCAGTGTTCCTTCTGCCAAATAGCGTTTATTGAGGTCTGTTATCTCATACTCGCCACGCGCCGAAGGCGTCAGTGCCGCGGCTTTCTCGCACACCGTCTCATCATAGAAGTACAACCCCGGAATAGCGTAGTTGGACTTAGGGTGGGCAGGTTTCTCTTCCAGGGACAGCACCTTACCCGTCTCGTCAAACTCAACCACACCATAGGCGGTCGGGTCCTTCACCTCGTAGCCGAAGATGCAAGCACC
>ERZ842401.3059-NODE-3059-length-21264-cov-4.298835_pt1 | contig 21264 bp, 18 predicted proteins | sample MGYA00521270_ERZ842401 | MGnify/ENA primary metagenome ERZ842401 (study PRJEB31892, sample SAMEA3878208) | bioreactor metagenome | biome: Moose rumen | place: Sweden | collected 2011-10 | study: EMG produced TPA metagenomics assembly of the PRJEB12797 data set...
AGCTCGAAGAAGTAAAAGCCTTGATTTCCCTTAGGGAAAAGGCGCGTCTGGGCGGCGGTCAGAAGAGAATCGACTCCCAGCACGAAAAAGGAAAATATACTGCCAGAGAGAGAATTGCCATGTTGCTGGACCAGGGCAGCTTTGAGGAATTTGACATGTTCGTAACCCACCGCTGTACCAACTTCGGAATGGAGAAGAACCACATCCTCGGCGATGGTGTAGTAACCGGATACGGAACAATCGGCGGCAGACTGGTTTATGTCTTTGCCCAAGATTTTACCGTGTTGGGAGGCTCTCTAAGCGAAACCTTTGCACAGAAGATTTGCAAGGTAATGGATATAGCCATGAAGGTGGGAGCTCCGGTAATCGGAATCAACGACTCCGGCGGAGCACGTATCCAGGAAGGTGTAAATGCACTTGCAGGCTATACCGAAATCTTCCAGAGGAACATTCTTGCCAGTGGCGTAATTCCTCAGATTTCAGCTATTTTCGGTCCTTGTGCAGGCGGTGCCGTTTATTCTCCTGCCCTTACGGACTTCAACATCATGGCCAAGGGAAGCTACATGTTCCTGACCGGTCCTAAGGTTGTAAAGAGCGTGCTCGGCGAAGATGTAACCCAGGAAACCCTCGGAGGTGCAAGCGTACACGCAAGCAAGAGCGGTGTTGCACACTTTGCAGTTGACAATGAAGAAATAGGTATCCAGACCATAAAGGAACTGCTTTCATACCTTCCTCAGAATAATCTGGAGAAGACCCCTGTTGTTCCCACAAACGACCCCGTCAACCGTATGGACGACATCCTCAACGAGATTATTCCGGACAACCCCAACAAGCCTTACAACATGTACGAGGTCATCAAGCATATCGTTGACGACGGCAAGTTCCTGGAAGTCCACAAAGACTATGCAAAGAGCCTCATAGTAGGTTTTGCAAGGTTCGACGGCATAACCGTAGGTATCGTAGCCAACCAGCCTTCTGTACTGGCCGGCGTATTGGACAGCAACTCCAGCCGCAAGGGAGCAAGGTTCGTTCGTTTCTGCGATGCCTTCAACATTCCTATCCTCACCCTTGAGGATGTGCCCGGCTTCCTCCCCGGAACCCAGCAGGAATACAACGGTATCATCCTCCACGGAGCAAAGCTCCTGTACGCATTCGGAGAAGCTACCGTTCCAAAGATTACAGTTGTTCTCAGAAAGGCATACGGCGGTGCATACTGCGTAATGAGTTCAAAGCACCTGCGCGGAGACATCAACTATGCATGGCCTAACGCAGAAATTGCCGTAATGGGTCCGAGCGGAGCCATTGAGATTCTCTACGGAAAGGAAATGAAAGAGGCCCAGGATGTAGAAGCCTTCAAGGCAGAAAAGGAAAAGGAATACAGAGATGCATTTGCAAATCCTTACAATGCAGCCAAGTATGGCTATATAGACGATGTAATTGAGCCTCGTAACACCCGCTTCAGAGTAATCCGCGCCCTCCATCAGTTGGAGAACAAGAGACTCACCAACCCTGCAAAGAAACACGATAACCTTCCACTCTAAAAGCCGGAAAGATGAAGAAGATATTATCAATATTCACTTTAGCGCTTGTACTCCTTTCGGCCGGCAAAGTCTTAGGTCAGAGCCCTGTAGATATCCGTATAAACGAAGTCCAGAGGGAAAATCTGACGGGAGCCGTTGACGAACATGGAAACAGGTGCGGCTGGGTGGAACTGTTCAACACCGCCTTCGGTATGGTGGATGTGGCCGGTTTCTACATCACTGACAATCAGGCCAACCCCACCAAGTTCATGATACCCAAGGGGAACACTGCCACGCAGATTCCTCTGAGGAAATATTTTGTCCTTTACGCAGACGGAGACCTTACAGCAGGACCTTTCCACATGTTCAGCCTCAATGGGGTAAATTCTCTTTACCTCTATTCCACTGACGGCAAAACTCTTTTGGACGAGATTAACATCCCTAACGACCTACCTGCCGACAAATCTTTCGGAAGGGTTTATGACGGCCGGGGCCAGCACGAACCGCTCAACTGGAGCAAGCAGTCTTACAGGAAAAACCACGAAGACGGCCTGATTGACAGCAAAGGCGGATTTGACATACTGTCTTACCCTACCCCAGGTCAGACCAACACTACTGAGGCCGTTGAAACCAAATCTGAAAAGATGGCAAAGCAGGACCGCTACGGCGGCATTCTGGCTCTGATAGCAATGAGCGTTGTATTCCTCTGCCTGATAATCCTTTACCTCTGCTTCAGGACAATAGGAAAGAGGTCTATGAGAAAGGCCGAGGAAGAAAAGAAAGCCAAGGCAGCTCCGGCCATGTCCGCCGCTCCCCCAGCCAAGGCATCCGGCACTGGTTCTTCTGAAATAAACGAAGAAATCATTGCCGCCATTGCCATTGCATGCCATCTTTACCAGAACGGCGTGGACAATACCGTTCACGATGTTGAAAGCAATGTTATTACCTTCAACAAGGACCTTCTGCGCAATTCACCTTGGGGCGCAAGAAGCCTTACATTAAAACAAGATCCCAGATAAATCAACCAATAGATTAACATTACAATTATGAAAGAATATAAAATCAAAGTCAACGGCAACGAGTATAAAGTTGAAATAGAAGAAGTTGGCGGAACTATCACTAATGTAAGCGCAGCCCCTGTTCAGGCTGCCGCCCCTACTGCAGCTCCTAAGGCAGCTGCTCCCAGCGCACCTGCAGCAGCAGGCGGAGTAAAGGTTACCTCTCCGCTTCCCGGAGTTATTCTGGATGTTGCAGTAAAGGAAGGCGATTCTGTAAAGAAAGGCGACAAGGTTATTGTCCTTGAGGCCATGAAGATGGAAAACGTAATTGAGGCAACGGCAGACGGAATCGTAAAGGAAATCAAGGTTAAGAAGACAGACTCCGTATTGGAGGGCGATGTTCTTGTAGTTATCGGATAATCAGTAGATTATGATTTTAAAATCCAATATCGCTGAGAATCTTTACCAGTTTTTCAACTACACTGGTTTTGCAAATGTGACCTTTGGCCACATTGTGATGATTCTCATCGGACTTCTGTTCATATACCTTGCTATCAAGAAGGAATGGGAGCCGCTTCTTCTGATTCCTATCGGATTCGGTATGATAATCGGCAACATTCCTCTCTTCCCCGGTATGCAGGTAGGTATATATGAAGACGGATCGGTTCTGAACATCCTCTATCAGGGAGTAAGAAGAGGTTTCTACCCTCCGCTGATCTTCCTCGGAATTGGAGCTATGACAGACTTTTCCGCCCTCATTTCCAACCCCAAACTCCTTCTTGTAGGCGCTGCCGCACAGTTCGGCATCTTTGCCGCATACGCCGGAGCACTTGCGCTCGGGTTCACTCCGGCTGAGGCCGGAGCCATAGGAATCATCGGCGGTGCAGACGGCCCTACAGCCATCTTCCTTTCCGGTAAACTTGCTCCGGATCTGATTGGTGCAATTTCCGTATCGGCCTACTCTTACATGGCTCTTGTACCTGTAATCCAGCCTCCTATCATGAGACTGCTTACCACCAAGAAGGAAAGGCTTATAAGAATGCAACCTCCCAGAGCCGTCAGCCAGCAGGAAAAGATAGTCTTCCCTATCGTAGGCTTCCTCATCACAGCGTTCATAGTTCCTTCCGGCATTCCTCTGCTGGGTATGCTCTTCTTCGGTAACCTGCTCAAAGAAAGCGGAGTAACCAGAAGGCTCGCCGAAACCGCAAGAGGTCCGCTGAACGATATCGTGGTCATCCTCATAGGTGTTACCGTAGGTTGCTCAACTCAGGCAGATAAATTCCTTCAGGGCAAATCCATTATGATATTCGCCCTAGGTGCAGCTTCTTTCATAGTTGCAACATTTGCCGGAGTTCTGTTCTGCAAGGTACTCAACCTCTTCCTCAAAGACGGCAAGAAGCTGAACCCGCTAATCGGAAACGCTGGTGTTTCCGCCGTTCCAGACTCGGCCAGAGTATCCTATGTACAGGGTCTCAAGTACGATCCTACCAACTTCCTCCTTATGCACGCCATGGGACCTAATGTAGCCGGCGTTATCGGAAGTGCAGTTGCCGCAGGTATCCTTCTGGGCTTCCTGAGCTAGAAGACCTGGACATATATGTAAAAGAAGCCGATCCGTTGGGTCGGCTTCTTTTCATGAAAATCATCCGAATATTGTTGGGTTGAATTTACGTTTTTGCACTTCGCTTTTTGCTTAATTATATCTATATTTGTGGGCTTAAGAAAATCAAAATTAAAATAAGATACTTTATATGCAGGATAAATTGCAACAACTCACAGAAAAGCTCTATAACGAGGGGCTTGAGAAGGGTAAGCAGGAAGCCCAGAAAATGCTGGAAGACGCTAAGACAGAGTCTGAAAGGATAATCGCTGAGGCAAAACAGAAAAGCAGCGAAATGATAGCCGCCGCTGAAAAAGAAGCCCTGCAGCTCAGGGAAAAGGCAGAAGGTGATATTCAAACTGCTTCCCGTCAGGCACTTAGCCAAATCAAGCAGGATATTGAACAAGCTGTCAGGATGAAGGCTGTAGAAGCTCCTGTAAAGGAAGCCCTGTCGGCCAAGGAATTCATGCAGTCTGTCATCAAGACCGTTGCAGGAGCGTTCAATCCGGACAAAGACGCAGTATCGCTGGATCTCATCCTTCCTCAGGCAATGAAAGAAGATATGAACAGTTTCATTGAAGGTGAACTGGCTTCAGCTTTTGGCAAAGGATTGGATGTATCTTTTACCAAAGACATATCCAACGGCTTTAAAATCAGCCGTAAAGGAAGCGGTTACTTCATTGACTTTTCAGAGGATTCCTTCAACAGGATAATCTCCGAGTACATTAGACCCAAGACCAGAAAACTGATTTTCGGTGAATAATTATCACTACATAATAGCGTCTCTTCCGGTTCTCAGCAAAGGAACGGAAGACAAAGCCCTTGACCTTAAAAAGGTTAAGGAAGATATTAAGTCTCAGTGCTCAGAAAAGGATGTAGGCACAATAGACTTCTTCTGCCGGATAATGGACGGAACTCCTTTGGACAAGGCCTTCTTTGAGCAGGCAGACCGTTCCTCCAGCCGTCTGACAAGGCTTTACTCAAAACTTGAGAGGCAGATCCGGAACATGATGGTTTCTTCTGCCGCCCAAAGGCTGTTTGCTCCGGAAAAGGCAGAGGAACTTATTGCAAGGTACAGCATTGACATTCAGTCCGACCCCTACGGCGATTACTATGAGCCCACGGACACGGAAGCCAATCTTTCACATTCTGATGTCCAGGCACTTGCAGCCATATTTACAGACGATAACATAGTATCCAAAGAAAAGCGTCTGGACGATTTCAAGTGGGAGAAGATAAATGAATTTACAACTCTGGATTTCTTTGACATAGACTGTATTCTGGCATTTTTGGCCAAAGGTCACATGGTTGATCGGTGGCTCAGGCTCGATGCCGAAAAAGGAAAGCATCTTTTCAGAAAGCTTGTCGGAGAAGTCAGGGGAACTTTTGATAAAAACAAATTGATATATACCATTGATGAAAACAACGGGTAAAGTAACCGGTATAGTTTCCAACCTCGTGACCGTGGAGGTTGACGGGCCTGTGGCACAGAACGAACTGTGCTACATAGACCTGGATGGCATAAGGCTCATGGCCGAAGTCATTAAAGTTAACGGCAACAGCGCATCCGTTCAGGTTTACGAATCCACTCGTGGCCTGAAGGTGGGGTGCAATGTGGAATTTGAAGGCAGGATGCTTGAAGTAACACTCGGACCTGGCCTTCTTTCAAGCAATTACGATGGCCTTCAGGACAATCTGGCAACAATGCAGGAGGTATTCCTCAAACGAGGAGAATACACTCCGGCCCTGGACGCCAGTGCAAAATGGGAGTTCACCCCTATTGCAAAGGTCGGCGACAAAGTAGTTGCAGCCGACTGGCTGGGCCAGGTTATGGAAAGCTGGCTGATTCACAAGATTATGGTACCTTTCTCCTTTGCAGGAACTTATACCGTCAAGGATATTGTTCCTTCGGGCAGTTATACCATAAACGATACCATAGCCGTGCTTACGGATGCCAAAGGCTCAGAGTTTAAAGTTACCATGCAGCAGAAATGGCCGGTAAAGGTAGCCATAGGCGGATATAAAGAAAAGCCGCGTCCTTACAGGATTATGGAAACCGGAGTTCGAGCAATTGATACCTTCAACCCTATTGCTGAGGGTGGAACAGGCTTTATACCAGGGCCTTTCGGATGTGGTAAAACTGTAATCCAGCACGCAATAGCCAAGCAGGCCGAAGCCGATGTCATCATTATGGCAGCCTGCGGCGAACGTGCAAACGAGGTTGTGGAAATCTTCAAGGAGTTTCCGGAACTTATAGACTCCAGAACAGGCAGAAAGCTCATAGAAAGGACAACCATCATCTGCAACACATCCAACATGCCGGTTGCGGCCCGTGAGGCATCTGTTTATACGGCAATGACCATTGGTGAATACTACAGGGCCATGGGTCTGAAGGTATTGCTGCTGGCCGATTCCACATCTAGATGGGCACAGGCCTTGCGTGAGATGAGTAACCGTATGGAGGAACTTCCGGGAGCAGACGCCTTCCCTGTTGACCTTTCATCTATCATCTCAAACTTCTATTCAAGGGCCGGAATAGTCATCCTGAACAACGGCCAGACCGGTTCTGTAACCTTCCTGGGTACTGTATCCCCTGCCGGAGGAAACCTCAAGGAGCCGGTAACCGAGAGTACCAAAAAGTGCGCAAGATGCTTCTACGCCCTCAGCCAGAACCGCGCCGACAGTAAGCGCTATCCGGCCATAGATCCTATAGACTCCTACTCCAAGTATCTGGAATATCCGGAAATGGAAGAGTTCTTCAACGAAAAGATGGAGAAAGGATGGGTTGACAAAGTTCTTGCAGCAAAAAACATAACTCTCAGAGGTAAAGAGGCTTACGACCAAATTAACATCCTCGGCGATGACGGTGTTCCTATGGAATACCATCTGCGCTACTGGAAGAGTGAACTTGTAGATTTCATCCTCCTGCAGCAGGATGCGTTTGACGATGTGGACTGCCAGACTCCTCTGGAAAGGCAGGAATATATGCTGAACCTGGTTCTGGATGTCTGCAACAGGGAATATAGGTTTGAAAGGTTCGAAAAATGCGTTTCCTTCTTCAAGAACCTGATAAACATAATGAGACAGATGAACTTCTCGCAGTACAAGAGCGAGCAGTTCTATAAATATCAACAGCAACTTCTTAATACCGTAGAAAATGCCCTCTAACGTTTTTCAAAGAATATACACTAAGTTGGAAGCTATTACAAAGGCAACTGTAACCCTCAGGGCCACAGGAGTATCCAACGACGAACTGGCCAGGGTGGCCGGCAGGCTCGCTCAGGTTGTTAAAATAAAGAAGGATCTGGTTACGCTTCAGGTGTTCGCCGGAACCGAGGGCATACCTACGAATGCTCAGGTTGAATTCTTCGGCGAACCGCCGGCACTCAATGTAGGAGAGCAGCTAAGCGGAAGGTTCCTCAACGCATACGGCGAGCCAATAGACGGCGGCCCTATGATTGAGGGAGAAAGAAGATATATCGGAGGCCCCAGCGTTAACCCTTACAAGAGAAAGCAGCCCAGCGAACTGATTCCTACCGGAATTGCAGGCATAGACCTCAACAACACACTGGTTTCTGGCCAGAAGATTCCGTTCTTTGCAGATCCGGACCAGCCTTACAACCAGGTTATGGCAGACGTTGCCCTCAGAGCCGATGTAGATAAGATCATCCTCGGCGGAATGGGTCTTTCCAACGACGACTACCTGTATTTCCGTCAGAAATTTGAGGAAGCAGGAGCCCTGGACAAGATAATTTGCTTCATAAACACCACCGAACAGCCTCCTGTAGAGCGTCTTCTGATTCCGGACATGGCTCTTACGGCAGCGGAATACTTTGCAGTTGACAAGAACGAAAAGGTACTGGTACTGCTCACGGACATGACGCTTTATGCAGATGCCTTGAGTATAGTTTCCAACCGTATGGACCAGATTCCGTCCAAGGACAGTATGCCTGGTTCGCTGTATTCGGACCTTGCTAAAATCTACGAGAAAGCTGTTCAGCTTCCAGACGGCGGATCCATTACCATCATAGCCGTTACCACGCTCAACGACGGCGACATCACTCACGCCATTCCGGACAACACCGGATATATTACGGAAGGCCAGCTCTACCTGAGAAAGGATACCGATACCGGAAAGATCATTGTTGACCCGTTCCGCAGCCTGAGCCGTCTGAAACAGCTGGTTATCAACAAAAAGACCAGAGAAGATCACAGCCAGGTCATGAACACCGGAGTAAGGCTTTATGCCGATGCCGCCAATGCCAAGACCAAACTCGAGAACGGATTTGACCTTTCCGACTACGACATGCGCTGCCTGGAATATGCCAAGGAATATTCTACACGCTTGCTCGCAATAGATGTAAACATCAAGATAGACGAGATGCTCGACACCGGCTGGATGCTCTTCAAGAAGTATTTCAAACCGGAAGAACTTGGTATCAAACAAGTATTCGTAGATAAGTACTGGAACAGATAACGCTTTGTCTAAAAGACAGTTATGGCAATTAAGTTTCAATATAACAAAACAAGTCTGAATAACCTCAACAAGCAGCTGAAGGTCCGCCGGAACGCTTTGCCTACCCTCAAGAACAAGGAAAGCGCCCTCAGGATGGAAGTCAAGCGTGCCAAGGAAAAGAGCGAAAGTCTGGATGCCGAACTTGAAAAGGCCATCCGCTCCTATGACTATGTAGCTCCCCTGTGGAACGAGTTTGACAAGAACCTTATTTCCGTAAAAGACGTCAAGCTCAAGAGTGTAAAGGTTGCAGGAATCAAGACTCCGGCCGTAGATGACATCATCTACGATATCAGGGAGTTTGACCTGTTCAACCGTCCGCTCTGGTTTTCCGACGGCGTGGCCATCCTAAAAAAGATGGCAGGCCTTGGAATAGAAAGCGAGGTTTACAGAGAAAAAATGCGGATACTGGACTATTCCAGAAAAAAGACCACACAGAAGGTCAACCTATACGAAAAGGTTCAGATTCCAGGATATATGGAAGCCATCCGCAAGATCAAACGATATATGGAGGACGAGGAGAACCTCTCCAAAGCTTCGCAGAAGATAGTCAAACAACGTCACGCAACTGAGGAGGAAGAGCAATGATAAAACAGATGACAAAATACAGCTTTGTGATTTTCCACAAAGACGTTGCCTCTTTCCTTGGCAGAATGCAGGAACTCGGAGTAATGGACATTACCCGTTCCACCAAGCCCGCTACGGCAGATTCCAAACAGCTGTTTGAGCAGATTGCCGAGTATAAATCGGCTCTGAGGATACTCAGCGATGAGCGCAAGCAGGCGGCAGCCCAGAAGAAGGAGCTTCCCCCTATGGAAGCCTGTGACGCTGCTGTTGCCGTTGAGAAATGCCACGTTCTGAAAAAGGAAATTGCAGAAACAAAGGCTGAAATGCTCCAACTCAAGTCCGATTTTCAGGAGGCCCTTCCCTGGGGTGCTTTTACCGAAGATTCCATACTCAGAATCAAGCAACTGGGGCTCACACCGTGCTTTGTAACCATCCCCACCAGGAAGTTTGACCCGTCAATCAAGGAGCAGTATGCCGTTCAAATTATTTCCCAGACACCTGAAAAGACTTTCGCAGTCATCCTCCTTTCAAAAGGCGAAAGGCTCAAGGGCAAGTTCAAGACTGTAGATACTCCCAAGATTTCGGCAGACAGGATAGAGGCCGGCATCGCTGAGAAAGAAAAGGCTCTGGAAGACAAAAGCAACAGTCTTCTGAGTCTTAGTTCTGCTATAACTTCCATAGAAACAGAAACTTCCGCCCTTGCCAGCCGGGCTGATCTCCTGCTTGCCGGAGAGAGTGCTCAGAAGAAGGCGGAAAACACTGTTGAAGTATTCACCGGATTTGCTCCAAAGGAGAGTGAGGCCCGTGTAAAAGAAGTCCTTGACGCTGAAGAGGCCGGAGTATATTACATTGCAGAAGATGCCAAGGTTGAGGACAATCCCCCTATCGCCCTCAAGAACAACCGCTTTACAAGAATGTTCTCCGTACTTACGGATATGTACGGAAGGCCGGCTTACAACGAGTTTGACCCTACGCCTTACATCTCTGTTTTCTTCCTGCTGTTCTTTGCCCTCTGCATGGGCGATGCTGGGTATGGCATTCTTTTGATTATCATTGCATTCATGCTGAAGAAGGCCAAAGGAGCAGCAAGTTTTGCTCCTCTGGTTATGACTCTTGGCATAGCAACCGTAGTGGTCGGATTCCTGCTTCATACCTTCTTTGGAATAGACCTCTCCCAGGTTTCCTGGATACCGGACGGAGCCAAAAAGTTCATGATTACCGGAAAGATAGCCGGATACGATGCCCAGATGGTTCTGTCGCTCATCATAGGAGTGGTTCACATCTGCATAGCCATGCTGGTCAAGGCAGTTTATGCAGTAAGGAAAAACGGCTGGGGCAGTTCATTCGGTGTCATAGGCTGGACCCTGCTTATTGTAGGCGGAGTGGCCGTTGGGGCTGTGGCCCTGGCCGCCAACCTCGATTCCAAACTGGTCAAAATCATAGTAATAGCCATTGGAATAGTTTCGGCTTTGGGTATATTCTTCTTCAGCGATATCCACAAGAATCCTCTCAGGAATTTTGGAAACGGCCTGTGGGAAACCTACAACACCGTTACCGGACTCCTCGGCGATGTCCTCAGCTACATAAGGCTCTATGCGCTCGGACTGGCCGGAGGCATGCTTGGCGCAGCCTTCAACCAGCTTGGCGGAATGCTGCTGCCGGAGGACGGAGGCTTTTCAGTAATGTGGATATTCTTTGTGCTGATAGTAGTGTTCGGTCATACGCTCAACCTGGCAATGTGCTGCCTTGGAGCGTTTGTACATCCGCTCAGGCTCAACTTCCTGGAATTTTTCAAGAACAGTGGCTACGAAGGCAGCGGAAAAACTTATAAACCTTTGACAATCAATAATAATAACTAAATTAAAATAAAAATCTTATGAACGAAATTCTCGGTTATCTTGGCCTTGGCCTCATGCTTGGTCTGGCCGGTATCGGAAGTGCAATCGGTACAACAATCGCCGGCAATGCTGCCGAAGGAGCATTGAAAGTAAATCCTGAAAAATCAGGTAACTATATGGTGCTCAGTGCACTTCCTGCAACTCAGGGTATTTACGGATTCGTTGCTTTTCTGGTATGGCTTACCAGAGATTTTGCAACTCAGGGCTCCATGCTCTTTGGCGTAGGCATAAGTGTCGGACTCGTATGTCTGATGTCTGCCATCCGTCAGGGTAAAGTTTGCGCCAACGGTATCGTAGGCGTTTCTCAGGGTCACGATGTATTCACAAACACTTTGATTTACGCCGCTCTTCCTGAATTCTATGCAATTCTGGGTCTTGTAGGCGCACTTATGATCTAAAGATGACACTGATAAAATCGATTTCAGGAATAAGGGGCACCATCGGAGGCAATGCCGGTGATGCCCTTACTCCTATTGATATCGTCAAGTTTACCGCCGCCTACTGCACCCGCCTGAAAGACATATATCCGGGCAGAAGATGCAAGGTAGTGGTTGGACGCGATGCCCGTCTGAGCGGCACTATGGTACGCAACATTGTATGCGGAACCCTGCTGTCATGCGGCGTAGATGTAGTTGATGCCGGAGCGGCCTCAACCCCTACTACGGAAATGGCTGTCATCCTGGAAAAAGCAGACGGCGGAATCATACTTACCGCATCTCACAATCCAAGACAGTGGAATGCCCTCAAACTCCTTAATGAAAGAGGCGAATTCCTGACTGCGGAAGACGGAGCAAAACTTCTGGAAACCGCAGAAAAGGAAGATTTTGAATTCGTAGATGTAGATAAGCTGGGCAAACTCACTCTCAAAGACTTTACAATGGCCCATATAGAGGCCGTTCTTGCAGATTCTTTGGTAGATGTTCCGGCAATCAGAAACGCCGGATTCAAGGTCGTTCTGGACGCAATAAATTCCGTTGGCGGGCCTACGATGCCATTGCTGCTTGAAAAACTCGGCGTAGAGTGCATAAAACTCAACTGTGAGCCTACAGGAGACTTTGCCCACAATCCGGAACCTCTGCCTGCAAACCTGACAGATCTGAGCAATCTGGTTAAGGAAAGCGGTGCCGACCTCGGAATATCCGTTGACCCGGATGTAGATCGCCTTGCTTTCATCTGTCAGGACGGCACTCCCTTCGGCGAGGAATACACCCTTGTTTCCGTAGCTTCGTATGTTCTGGAAAACAAGAAGGGGCCTACGGTTTCCAATATGTCCTCCACCAGAGCCCTCAAAGACGTAACAGCCCAAGCAGGGCAGGAATACTACCCCGCAGCGGTGGGAGAAGTAAATGTCACCACCAAGATGCACCAGGTAGGTGCGGTTATAGGCGGAGAAGGCAACGGCGGAGTAATTTATCCGGCCCTCCACCACGGAAGAGATGCCTACATGGGAGTAGCCCTGTTCCTCAGCAATCTGGCACACAAAGGCCTGAAAATGACTGAGCTGAGAGATTCCTACCCTCAATACTTCATATCCAAGAACAGGATAGAAGTGTCTGATTCGGCCCTTGTTGAAAATATTCTGGCAAAGGTGGCTGAAAAGTTCTCGGATTTCAAGCCTCTGACCATAGACGGCGTAAAGGTTGACTTTGAGGATGAAAAGAGTTGGTTCCAGCTCCGCAAGTCCAACACTGAACCTATAATCCGTCTTTACTGCGAAGCCCCTTCGCGCACTCTGGCCGAGGACCTTGCCTCCAGAATAATGAAAGCCGTAAATGATATTATAAACGCCTGATATACAAAGCAAAAATATGTTCTCATTCCGCACGTCAGACATATTCAGACAAGAAGACATCTACCTGCGTAAAGGCAGGATAATGGTTATATGCAACCAGTCTGCCTGGAACCCGCAAACCCGGGAATATGTCTTTGAAGGTTTCTTCAAAAGAGGTAACCTTGCGTGCGTAATGACTCCCCCGGGTGACGGCCTCAGCGACCATCCCCTTTCAGCCTCAGTTCCATTTAACTCCATAAGCAAGGGCAGTGACGGCTACATGCGTTTCAGCGAGGACGACTTTGCCTCTACGGATGCCGTAGTCATAGAACTTCAGGACGCCGGATGCCGCTATTTTGAAACTCCCAACCTTGTCTATGCCTTGTTCTCCTTCCTCAGCAGCAGGATGGCTGATTTCCCTATCTACTTGATAGACAGGCCTAATCCTGGAGGAAGGCAGGTAGAAGGCACTGCCCTGAGAGCCGGTTACCGTTCCCATAAGGGAATAGAGGGCATACCTCACAGGTACGGAATGACCATAGGAGAACTTGCTTACTACATTTACGGAAGGCTCAACGCAAAGTTTCCGCTGCACATCATTTCCTGCAAGGCATCGCCCGTAGGAAAACTTGTCATGAGCTGGACAGTTCCGCTGTCCGAAGACTTTGGAAACTTCTTCACCCACGCCTTCTACAGCGGGCAGTTCCTCTGGAAGGGAAGCAACGTAACCCCCGGAGAAGGAACCGTGCGCCCCTACGAACTCTTTGGAGCCCCATTCATGGAAGGAGTCAAGCTGGACGAACATCCGCTGTTCCACGATGACGGAGTGTTTGCCAGATGGGCTTCGTTCACCCCTATGGGAGGAAGATACAACAGAGAAACCTGCTTTGGCTACCAGCTTCTGCTGACTCCCGAAAGCCAATACAACTCTTTAGCACATTCACTGCGCCTGATACGCTGCGCCAAGGATCTGGTTCCGGCTTTCCGCTTCCTTGAAAAGGAACCTACAAGAGACAAGAGCCTCATACAGATGCTTGTAGGCGACAAGGAACTTCTGGATTTCATAGAAGGCGGCAGCAGCTGGGCCGAAACCAAAGAGCATATCAAAGTTGAGGAACAGAAGTGGATCAAAAAGACAAGGAAAGACCTCCTCTACGAAGACGAACCGCTTTTCAGGATAAAATAATGGCTGAAATATTTTGCCAATAAGTTAAATATCGTATATTTGCACCCCGATTTAAAAATCATTTGCAAATGAAAAAGTCTATACATCCCGAAACCTACCGACTTGTAGCTTTCAAGGATATGTCTAATGAAGAGGTATTCATCACACGCAGTTGTGAGGCTACCAAGGAGACAATTGAAATAGACGGCCAGACCTACCCTTTGGTAAAGGTAGAAATCTCCAGCTCATCTCACCCGTTCTACACCGGTAAGATGAAACTCGTAGATACAGCCGGCCGCGTTGACAAGTTCTACAGCCGTTACAAGAAGAAATAAGGCCGTAGCATTTAGGTTGAAAAAGAGATGGCTCAAGGAGCTGTCTCTTTTTTTTATTGTAACTTTACAAACCGTATATGGAAAACAGGCATCGGATCATAGAAAACATCAGGAGGATTGCACGGCAGTACAATTCGCCGGAACATTTTGTGGAGGATCCCATTGCCTTTCCGAGGCATTTCCGTTCTCTTATGGACGGCAGTATTCTCAGCGATGGCTACCCTGTTCCGCCTGATTATAAGGTTTCTTTGCAGGATGTTGAGGTTGCGGCAGTTATTGCCGCCCATCTGGCCTGGGGCAGAAGGAATATGATTGTAAGGGACATTGGCCGCGCTATGGACGAGATGCAGTGGAAGCCATTCTGGTATGTTATGAACGGAGAATACCGCAGCGGCCCTGAAAGTCTGCACCGCACAATTCGCTGGAGCGAGTTTGCAATGATTTGCGGCAACCTAAAGCGGTTCTACCAAGAGAACACAAGCCTTGAAATCCTCACTCCGGAAAAGTTCAGGACAGATATTTACGGCCAGAAAGCAGACAAAAACTGCGCAAACAAGAAGATACACATGCTCAGGCGGTGGATGGTAAGAAGGGATGGCATTGTGGATCTGGGCCTTTGGAGAAACATAAGTCCACGGGAACTTGTCATTCCGCTGGATGTACACGTGCATCAGACAGCCCTGGCCCTGGGAATTACGCAAAGAAAGAGCACCGACATAAAGACCGCCCTGGAAATCACGGACTTTCTGAAGGAATGTTTTCCGGATGACCCTTGCCTCGGCGATTTTGCCCTGTTCGCCTATCCTGTAGCCGAGCAAAACAGAAACAAGAAAACAAAATAACCCACGATATGAAAAGCAGAATCTCAATCTTCATTGCTCTCAGCCTCATAGCCCTGCTTGGGACATCAGCCGCCGCTCAGGTCAGGTTTTTCTGTGACTTTGAAAGCGGCCGCCTGGGCAAAGCCGAACTGAAAGACAGCAGCAACATCTACAGGCCTGACCTGCAATATCTTATTACAAGCGCCAAAGACCCATGCAATCCTATAGACACGCTTGTAGAACCAAGCTCCAGATGGTTCTATTTCCTCATGACGGGCGTAAAAGGCCGGACCATTACGCTAAAATTCATTGATACGGACCCCTGGGCTCCTTTCTATAGCTACAACAACAAGGATTGGGTGAGGTTTAATCCTGATACAGAAATGGTTGCAAGATTTACCGCCCAAAAGACATTTGACCATGATTCCGTATGGGTAGCCTACTGCATACCATACACTAACACCCATCTGGAGGAAATGATGGACGAATGGCAGTACAGGGATGGCGTCAGAATCTACTCCATAGGAAAAAGCTATCAGGGAAGGGACATGAAGATGATGATGATAACAAACCACAACATTCCGGACAAAGGCAAAAAGCGCATTTACATTCACGGAAGAGTGCATCCCAGCGAAACTCCTACTTCCTGGTGTCTGGAAGGTCTGATTGAGGAGCTGATTTCATCCTCTCCATACGCCAGAAGCCTTAGAGACAACGCCATATTCTATATACTGCCGTTCAGCAATCCTGATGGAGTTGCACTTGGGCATTCAAGGTGCGATGCCATAGGAGTGAATATGGAAATCAACTACGACCGCCCGGATTCTCTTACAAGGCCCGAGGTCAAGAACATAAAGAACTTTGTCAACACCACCACATACGGCGGCAATTTCCTGGATATGTTCCTCAACTTCCATTCCCAGGTAGCCCCACACATGACATACTGGGTACATACAGAAGAAACCACATCCCCTCTTTACTTCAAGAAGGAGCAGACATTCACATCGCTGACCATTGCAGACAATCCGCTGTTTGCCAGTGATATGCTGAGTTTCTCCAGGATGGCTCCAAGATATATAGAAGGTTACTTCTGGAATACCGCCGCCGAAAATACACTTGCCCTGACCCACGAAACCCCATACAGCTACTACAACCGCAATAAGGAGGGAGAGCTGGTAACAATAGAAAACCTCAAGTGGATGGGAAAGAAAACCCTGTGGGCCATATCTGACTTCCTGGGAATAAGTACGGCAGAAAGGATTGTAGCATTGCCTCACAAGGCATCCCACTGCAAGAAGGAATCTGATTTAGACTGCATCTATATCGGTGACCACTACTATGTTGCAGAAAAAGACGGATCTATGGTATCCTACAAAATCAAGAACCTGCCCAAAGGACAGTATGACATTTACAGCTGGACTGTAGGAGAAAAGGCCAATGTCAATCCCGAAGGCCAGAACTGCTGGAAAAAACTGATGTTTACCCATGACCATGACAAAGACGGAACCTTCAACTTCAGCATCCAGCTCAAGGAAGGCGAAAAGGCTTCGGCCCTGCTCCTTGTCAAAACTCAATAGAATTTAATTGCTCAGCCATGAAACTCTCGGAGATTAACTGAAAATCATTAAATTTAGCGTCTATTGCATCATTACAATGAAAAAGCCTGGATTGTTACTGTCTCTTCTTCCGGTTGCTCTGCTGGTTGGAATCATAATCCTGAGTTCTTCGCTTTTTGACGGAGACCTGACTTCAGGACCTGCACAGGTTGCGCTGGTGTTTGCAGCCGCCGTAGGTTCGCTTATTGCCATATTCTTTCTGAAGGTTCCATGGGAGAAGATAGAAGATGCCATGACCACCAACATCAAGAATACGGGCAATGCAATATTCATATTGCTGATGATAGGAGCCCTTACGGCATCATGGGTTCAGAGCGGAGTTGTGCCGTCTCTGGTATATTATGGGCTGAAGGTCATACATCCATCTGTTTTCCTGATAACGGTATTCATATTTACTGCCCTGATTTCTTTGCTCATAGGCAGTTCTTGGACCACTATCGGAACCATAGGAGTGGCAATGATAAGCGCCGGCAGTATCCTGGGCCTTCATCCGGGCTGGCTTGCCGGAGCAATAATTTCCGGAGCCTATTTCGGCGACAAGATATCTCCCCTTTCAGACACCACCAACCTTGCGTCAAGCATATCGGGAGTAAAGCTTTACGACCATGTGAAATATATGCTGATAACCAATGTTCCGGCGGTTATAATAACGGGTATAATATTCGCTATAGTTGGGGCTTCGGCAGTTTCCGGCGTAAATCTGGATGTACATTCGCAGATGCAGGACATTGCCTCAACATACAAGGTTTCCGGGTGGCTGCTGCTGATTCCGGCATTCACCATCTTCTTGATGATAAAGAAGCTGTCGCCGATACTGACATTGCTTTTGAGCGCATTGTTTGCATCTGTAATTGCATGTATTGCACAGCCTCAGATAATAGGCCAGATATGCCCCTACGATGCATACAGCTGGAAGACCTTCTTCTACGCTCCCATCAAACTCATGTCTTCCCACATAGACATAGCAGCTCCCAATGAAATGCTTACAAAGCTGGCTTCTACAAACGGCATAGCAGGAATGCTCAACACGGTCTGGCTGATTATCAGCGTAACTATATTCGGCGGCATGTTGGAAGCCGGCGGGTTCATCCAGACCATTACAGAAAAACTCGAAAAACTGATGAGGAACACTGCCAGCCTCGTTACTACCACCATGGCTACATGCCTTTTCTGCAATGTGGCCCTGAGCGAACAGTATATGGCCATAATAGTACCGGGAAACATGCTCCGCAAGCTTTATCAGGACAAAGGCTATGAAGGCAGGCTCCTGAGCCGCTCCATTGAAGACTCGGCTACGGTGACATCTGTTCTCATACCCTGGAACACATGCGGAGCCATGCAGGCCGGAGTTTTGGGAGTGCCAACACTTGTGTATGCCCCGTACTGCCTGTTCAACTACATTTCGCCGATGATTTCTATATTTGTAGCTGCAATCGGATATAAAATATGGCGCTGGGGTAAAAGAATAAGATAGGATTGGATTTTATAAATTACAAACATACAGACAGATATGAAAATTTCTAAAGACATGGTAGTAAGCCTGAGCTACAGGCTCGTGGTAAACGGAAGGGAAATAGAGAAAGTTGAAGCGGCCGAACCTCTGACCTTCATATTCGGAAGCGGAATGCTCCTGCCAAAGTTTGAGGCAAACGTCCTGGACAAGGAAGTGGGAGACGACTTTGACTTTGAACTGGAAGCAGCCGATGCTTACGGAGAGGTAAATCCTCAGATGATAGTTGACCTTCCGCTGAAGATGTTCGAGATGGACGGAAAGATTGACTATGAGGTAATAAAGGTTGGAAATATACTCCCGATGCAAGACCGCGAAGGTCACCGCATGAATGGTATCATCAAGGAAATCAAGGCATTGGAGAACAAGCTCACGATGGATTTCAACCACCCCCTGTCTGGAGAGAAGCTCCATTTTACCGGCAAGGTTGAAAACGTTAGGCCGGCAACCGAAAAGGAACTCAGCGACGGGCTTTACGGAGAAAAGATTCCGCACGACTGCTCAGACGAAAACTGCTCAAGCTGCGGCGGCGGATGCGGACACTGCCATTAAACCTTCATGGCAACGTTGATTCCGTCTATTGCGGAAGATACGATTCCGCCCGAATAGCCTGCACCTTCGCCGCAAGGAAACATATTCCTCAGCGATATATGCTGCAAAGACTCAGGATTGCGGGGAATCCTTACCGGAGAAGAAGTCCGGCTTTCAACTGCCAGAAGCAAAGACTGAGAGGTGTAATAGCCTCTCATTTTTTTGTCAAAGAAATAGAACGAACGCTTCAGCCTGCCATAGACACCAGCAGGAAGAATATCGCTGAGTAAAGCAGAATATACCCCTGGTTTATAGGATGTTGCAGGCAGGTCTGCGGAAAGGCGGCCCTTGCAGAAATCGGTCATCCTCTGAGCCGGAGCCTTGAGGGTACCGCCGTTGTGGGCAAAGATGCCCCTCTCTATTTTTTCCTGGTATTTGAGCAGCTTCAGAGGCCCCCACTCGGAAAATTCTTCTACATCTTCCGGCTCTATGCTGGTAACTATTCCGGCATTTGCCCAGGGAGAATTGCGCTGCGAATTGCTCATTCCGTTGAGAACCACCTCCCCTGGTTCTGTAGAAGACGGAAGCAATATGCCACCGGGGCACATACAGAACGAAAAGACTCCGCGGCCGTCCATCTGGCATACAAGAGAATATTCTGCCGGCGGAAGAACTTTGCTCCACTTTCCGTGATACTGAATGTCGTTTATCAGGCTCTGCGGATGTTCGGCTCTTACTCCCAGAGCAAAACCCTTTGCCTGCAACTCCCAGCCCTTCTCATGGAACAGATGATATATGTCCTTGGCCGAATGACCGCAGGCCAAAATAACTGCATCTGAAAGATATTCAACGTCTTTGAGTTCTCCCGAAGGCTCTCTTTCCGTGCATCTTGTAATCCAGGGCCCGTTGTTTTGGCTCTGAGGAACAAAGTCCGTCACACGGCTGTTGAAATGCACCTGGCCGCCGTGAGAAACTATGCACTTGCGGATTTCTTCTATCACCTGCGGAAGGCGGTTGCTGCCTATGTGCGGATGTGCATCGGTAAGAATGGAGGGGTCTGCCCCAAAGGCCACAAGCTGATACAGAACCTGGCGTATGTCGCCCTTCTTCGTAGAGCGGGTATAGAGCTTTCCGTCAGAAAAACATCCGGCTCCCCCCTCTCCGAAACAATAGTTGGAATCTGGGTCAACTACCTGATTGAGCATAAGTTGCGCCGTATCTCTCTTTCTGGAGTGGACATCTTTACCCCTTTCCAGGATGATTGGGCACAGCCCCCTCTGCAAGAGGGTCAGGGCCGCAAACAGCCCTGCCGGACCAGCCCCTACAATTACAACCTTACGCCCTTTTGAACAGTCCAGATAAGGAGCAACCTGATACGGACGGAAGGGAGAATCCGATTTCAGATATACCTGGGCCTTGTATTTTACGGCAACCTTTCCGCCTCGGGCATCTATGGAACGCCTGAGAACCTCTACATGGGCAATCTTGTCAAGGGTTATGCCACAGGCCTTTCCGCACCTTTCAACTATTGCATCAATACCCTGTTTTTCTGTGGGCAGAAAAGAAACCTCTATATCTCTCATAACATCATTTCATCTGCGAAGCCCTGGCTACCGAAGGGGCATCCAGAGGACAGAATTCTCCTCTGCGATATTTGTACAGCCCGCTGATGGCAATCATGGCAGCATTGTCCGTAGTAAACTTGAACTCTGGAATAAATGTATCCCATCTGCGTTTTTTCCCCTCCTCAGCTATCCGCTCCCTCAGACCAGAATTTGCACTTACCCCTCCGCCGATTGCCACCTGAGTGATTCCGGTCTGCTTGACTGCCAGGATGAGTTTTTTCATCAGTATGTCTATCAGCGATTTCTGGAAACTGGCACAGATGTCGGCCTTGTTCTGTTCTATGAAATCCGGATTCTCCTTAAGCTGGTTGCGGAGGAAATAAAGAAGAGAAGTCTTGATGCCGCTGAAGCTATAGTTCAGCCCTTCTACATGCGGAAGGTTGAACTTGAACTTCAAAGGATCACCCTCCTTGGCAAGACGATCTACAACGGGACCGCCGGGATATCCCAACCCCATCATCTTGGAGCATTTGTCAAATGCCTCGCCCACTGCATCGTCTATGGTCTGACCCAGAATCTCAAATTCAAAATACCCGTTCACCTTTACAATCTGGGTGTGGCCGCCGGAAACCAAAAGCGTCAGAAACGGAAATTCCGGAGAACGGTTCTCCCGGCCCTGCTGCTTTACAAGACATGAAAGAATATGCCCCTGAAGATGGTTTACCTCCACAAGAGGTTTGCCGGTTGCAATTGAAAGCCCTTTGGCGTAGGAAGTTCCCACAAGAAGACTCCCCAGAAGTCTTGTTGTTCTGCTCACTGACGCGCTTGTCGTGTTCGCGCTGCAACTGCAGGAA
>ERZ842401.3060-NODE-3060-length-21254-cov-4.782820_pt1 | contig 21254 bp, 8 predicted proteins | sample MGYA00521270_ERZ842401 | MGnify/ENA primary metagenome ERZ842401 (study PRJEB31892, sample SAMEA3878208) | bioreactor metagenome | biome: Moose rumen | place: Sweden | collected 2011-10 | study: EMG produced TPA metagenomics assembly of the PRJEB12797 data set...
CAGGTTTTGGGGAACACTGGCGGAAAAGTCGGGCTGCACCTCTACGGGTAGCATGTCGTACAGACGCAGAAATTCGGCTTTGGCCTCTTTCATCTCTCCCCGGTAGAAATGAAGCATTCCCTGATGATAAATCAACACAGGATATGCTTCGGCTTGTGCTGCGCCAGGGGTGCTGAAGGCGCGTCGCAGCATGCTGTCGGCCTGGGGGAAGGTGGCAGGGTCGTCCAGACAATCGGAGATGCTGTCGGTCAGGGCATTCAGACTTTCGTTGGGGTGCTTGTCGGCTCCCCTGCAAGCCCACGTCATCACCATCATCAGTAATATTGCGGCCAGAGAACTCCGCTGTAATACCACAGCCGTCCTGCGCTGTGGCTTTGTCATGTAGGAATAATCATGTTCTTTCATATTGTTGGCAAAATTACGAAAAAGAATCCGAAACGCCAAGCATTTCGGATTCTTTTTGTGGTGATGACAGTTCTGGGGCTTACTACTTCACAACAATTTTCTTGCCGCCGTGCACATAGATGCCTCTTGCCGTGGGACGTGTGATGCGTCGGCCGTCCAGGGTGTACCAACTATCACTGCTGGCAGAGGTGGACGTGGCGTTGAGGACCTCTATGCCAACCATTTCATCTTCGATGGCACGTACCTCCTTGAACCACTGCTTGTACAGCTCGTAGAGGCTGTCGCCCGTCTGTTCACCCTCGTCAATGACGTCTTGCTTCATGAGCACCACAGTGTTCTGACTGGTATAGTCGCGGTCGAAGGCAGGATAATATTCTGATGCAATGGGACCGCTCTCGCTGTAAAGTCTTGACGTCGGGTAAGCGGTGCCCAAGTAGTAGTAGGGCCTGCCATGGCAATAATAACCGCTGTATCCGATGTAGTCCTCTGAAGTGGCAAAGTTTGGCAGTCCTTTCACGGAGTCGGCCAGCAGGACCAGTTCCTTCAGTGTGTTGTTGCCGTAGAGGGCGGCATCATCGATGTAGGCTACCGAAGCGGGCAGTGTCAGCTTCTCTATCTGGCTGTATGCCATGCTGAGTGGAGAAATCTCCCTGACGCTGTCGGGCACGATAAACTCCGTGGCCTCGCGTCCGGCAGGATAGATGGCCAGTTCGGGGAAGTTGGTGTTGACCCATTGAACAGTGCCGTCCTCGTTATGCTCAAGCGTATGTCTACTGTAATTGAAGTAGACGACACCATCGTCGACAACAAACGCCGGGCAACTGGCGCCGTTAACCTGTACAAGCAGGCTGTCGCTCAGCACGATGTTCTTCAAGCCGGTGCTGCCGACGACTGCCGACGCATTGGCTCTGCCACCGAGGGTGACGGACTGCAGCTGCGGACAGTCGGCAAAGGCGAAGTTGCCAGTGCCCTTATTGGTCAGTCTGTAGGTGCCGTCGGCCAGAAGGTAGGTCTCGTCCATCAGGTCCATCCCCTTCACTTCCTTCAGGTTCTTACAGCCGAAGAAGGCTGCGGGGCCAATGTACTGCATGCTGTCGGGCAGTATGACGGTCTCTATCTTGTCGTCGTTGGCAAAGACGCCGTCGCCGATACCTGTCACGGGTATGCGCCAGGTGCCTGGCCACTCGCTGTCATCGTAATACTTCTCGTATTGTTCTTGGGTCATTCCGTTTGCATTCCACCCACTTGGAATATTTTCTCTGGTAAAGACAACTTCGGCAGGTATGCTCACCATGGCCTTCATGCCCGGTGCGGTATAGGCGCGTATGGTGGCTCCGATGGGGTTCTGGTAGCTTTCGTTCTTGAAGTTGAAACTGTATTCAAACACTCTTGCGTCCAGAATCTCCTCGGTGCGCACGGTGTATTTCTGCTGCAGGGCCTCAATAGATTCCCAGATGTTGTTCATGTACATTGACAATGCATACTGATAGACCTCCCAATCGTTCTCTTCTTCTATCTCTTCCTTGGCGAGTTCCATGCACTTCTGGAATTCGTCCTGGTCGAGGATGAAAGCCTCGTCAGGATACCAGCCTTGCTCCGGCTCGGCATATTCGCCGGGCTTATACAGATAAGGTGTATAGATGGCTGGCAGATAGAGTATTTTCTCTGAAACATAGCCGTCGAATGCATCGAGGTTGGCCGAGAGGCCGTTGACGTGGATGGCCAATATGCCCTGACCTACGCTGAAGTCATAGATAATGTTCTCGTTGCGCGGTGCCAGCGGCTTGACACCCTGGAAGCTGTCGGGCAGTCGCAGTGAGCGCAGCGTGGTGGGATAGTTGAAGGCATAGCCTGCAATGAGTTCCGTTCCTTCGGGAATGTCGTAGTGGGTCTGCGGCTTGGCCGTGGGCCAGGCGATGAGCGTCTTCTTGTCTTTGGAGAAGAGCACGCCGTCAACGTCGCAATACTTCTGGTTGCCCTCGGCCACGCTGAAGCGCTCCAGGTTATAGCCGCTGAAAGCGCGCCCCTCGATGCTGTCGACCGATGCCGGCAGTTTGATTTCCTCAAGACCTGTGTTCAGGAAGGAGGCAAAGCTGATGGTCTTCAGCCCCTCGGGCAGCTCCAGGTGGCGCAGCTTGGTGGTGCGAAGGAAGGCTGATTGTCCTATGGTCTGTATGGTAGAGGGCAGCTTGATGTACTTCAGGTTGCTATCCATGAAATAGCTGCTCGGTATTTCGGTCATGCCGTCGGCCATCTCCATCCGTTCCAGGTGGGGGTGGTTTTTTGTCAGATCGTCATAGCTGACGCCCACTTCATTCGTAGTGACAATGAGTTCCTCAAGGTCATCGCTTATGTCATAGAGTGCCTTCACGGCAAATTCCCTGCCCTCGTGGGTCACTGTCATGCCATCGGTGATGGTGAGGCTGCTGCCCGTGGTGCTGGTGATGGCCACCTGCGGCTCAACGGTGAAGAGTCGGCTGTAGCCGAAACCGTTCTCGCTGAAGGGGTTCAGTTTCCTGCCCCTCCAGTCAATGCTGCCGGCGTATGAGGGAATGTATGCCTCGTCGAGCCAGAGGGCGCTAACGGATAAATTACTTTCCATTCCTAATTGAGGGGGCAGCGGCGAGGTGAGGAACAGCTCGATGGCGCTGGTTTGTTTGAACGTCTTGCCCAGACTGTCAATCATCTCTACTGATGCAGGCAGGTGCAGCGTCTTCAGCGTCCTGGGGAACTCCCATTCTGCGGGCAGCGACTTGTACTGGCGTTCCACATTCAGATATTGGATGCTACTACTGGAGTAGCTGAAGTTGTAGTCACTGACGGTAAACACGTGTCCGTCGTGTTCTACGCTCTCCGTCTCGGGTATGGTCACTTGCACTTCCTGCTGACCAAAAAGGTCCAGCCTGACGGTCGTGCTGCTGATGATGGAGTACTGACGGCCGTCGTCGGTGGAGAAGCTGCCTCCAGTAACATTGAGGTCTTTCCATACGTCGGCTTGGGCATATATGTCGAGGATGTCGAGCGGGGCTTCCACTGTGGCACCAGACTTGAAGGTGTTAGGCTGGATGACGGGTGGCACATTGCCGGTGACCTTTACATAGCTAATCTGGTTGAAAGCTTGGGCGCCAATAGTCTCGACATTGGCGGGGATGGTCACTTTAGCCATTGCAGAGTTGGAATAAGTGTACCGCCCCATGTCCATGAAAGCAGAGTCGCCAACCACGCGCAGTCCTTCAGGCAGTGTCACCTCTTTGAGATAGCTGGTGCCGTTGAAGGCCTGCGGCGCAATGCTGTCGACAGTCGAGGGGATGCCGATGCGCACAAGGCGGGTACAGTTGTAGAACACGCGGCTACCGATGACCGTCAGTCCCTCGGGCAGGTCCACCTCGTTCAGATTGAAAGCCTGCTCGCCAATCTCGCGCAGCTGTGAGCCGTCGGCAAACACCAGTGAGTCGAGGCTGCATGTGCTGCCGCCATACTGATTCTCCTTGCCAGTGGTTATCCAGAAAGCTTGCTTGCCAATGGTCTGAACGGTCTTGGGCACAATGATTTTCTTCACGCCCAGCATCTTGGTACGATAGGCCGTGTTGAAGTTACTGCCGTTGAACACCTTGTCGCCAATGGCCGTCACAGTGTAGGTCTTCGTTCCCGTCTCGTCGGTGACGGTCTCCGGAATGGCGAGAATGCTGTCGGCCGGTGCCTCATCGAAGGTGGTGAGGGTGGCCGTGAGCGTCTCGTCGTCGAGCGTGTAGGTCAGTCCGCCTGTGCTAATCGTCTGTGCATGGCTGCCCAGTGCAAGCAGCAATGCGAACGAAAGAGTGTGAATCTTTTTCATGATTTTAAGTTTTAGTAATCCTTGAATGTTTTTCTGCAAAGTTAGCAGAAAATCTATTCATGGCCAAAAACGAAAACCACATTTTATTTGCGTAACAAGCAATTTCACTTGTTTAGGTGACATGACTTGTACGCAAAAGACACGAAGAAGATAAGCAACTTCGTGTCTTTTGTGCGTCTTTGCGTATAATCTTTAATACTCCAGAATGAGGCTCTGGCGGGGCTTCAGCTGCAGGTCTTTCGACAGGTCGTAGTAGCGGCCGGTGAGGATGTCCTTGGCGCGGTCGGTTTGGCCGATGACTTCGGCGTAGCGCTCCACGGGCATGGTGGCAGCTTTCGTGGTGCCGTTGAGGATGGTGAGGACAGTCTTGCCGTTCAGCTGGCGGGCGATGACGTAGACGCCGTTGTACGGGATGAACTGCTTCATGGTGCCGCGGGTGATGACCTCGTTACCCTGCCGCCAGTGCAGCATGCGGCTCATCCACTGGAACATGCTGTTCTCGGCGCGCGAGCGTCCTTCCTTGGTGAAGCAGTTGTGCTCATCGCCAGGGAAGCCGCCGGGGAAGTCCTGGCGTACGTTGCCGTCGGTCACTTCCTTCGTACCGTTCATCAGGATTTCCGTGCCGTAGTAGAGCTGGGGAATGCGCTTCACTGTCAGCAGCAGTGCCAGTGCCTGCTTCAGCATCAGCGAGTCGCGGCCTGCGCCCAGGAAGCGGTCGGTGTCGTGGTTCTCAATGAAGGCCAGCACGCTCGATGGGTTGGGGTAGAGGTAGTCGTAGACAAAGGAGTTGTACAGTCGGTTCATGCCCTGCCACCATCCGTCGGTCTCCTCGTTCTTGGCCTGAGAGAGCTTGTCGAAGAACGAGAAGTCCATCACCGTCTTCAGGTAGCTGTTCTGTTCCGACAGCTTCGAGTCCTTTTGCCAGGCGGCGGTGTAGGCCGGTTCTGTCACCCATGTCTCGCCCACGGTGTTGAAGTTGGGGTACTCCTCGTCGAGTTCCTTCATCCATTGTGCCATCGGCTCGCGGAAGGCGTAGGGGTAGGTGTCCATGCGGATGCCGTCGATGCCGGCCGTCTCTATCCACCATTTCGAGTTCTGTATGAGGTAGGTCATCAGGTGCGTGTTGTGCTGGTTCAGGTCGGGCATGGAGGGCACGAACCAGCCTTCGGTGGTCTCTTTCAGGTCGATGGCCGAGGCGTAGGGGTCTACGACTGGTGTCAGCTTGTACGATGTCTGAAGATAGGCGCTCTTGGCGGGCTCGCTACCGTCGCTGTTGGCGGTGAAGCCAGTCATGGGGTCGCGTCCGGAAGCCTTCTCGTTGAGCCAGTCGGGTGTGTTGAACCAGTCTTTCGAGGGCATGTCCTTCACCCAGGGGTGCTCAAAGCCGCAGTGGTTGAAGATCATGTCCATCACCACCTTCAGGCCGCGCTGATGGCAGTCGTCGATGAGGCGCCGATAGTCCTCGTTGGTGCCGAAACGCGGGTCAACGCGGTAGTAGTCCGTGGTGGCGTAGCCGTGGTAGGTAGAGTAGCCGTTGTCCGTATCGGGCGAATTGTTCTCCAGCACGGGTGTGAACCACAGGGCGGTGACGCCCAGGTCCTTGAAGTAGTCCAGGTGCTGGCGGATGCCTTCCATGTCACCGCCGTGGCGCAGCGAGGGCTTCTGGCGGTCTTCCTGATAGGCGTTCATGCGGGCGATGGGCTTTGAGTGGTCCATGCCCTGGGCAAAGCGGTCGGGCATGAGCAGGTAGAGCACGTCGCTGATGTCGAAGCCGCGCCGCTCCGAGCCTGCCTTCTCGCGCTCCTTCAGCCGGTATTCTGCTTTGAGCTTTGTCTTAGGGCCGCTGAGGTTCAAGGTCATCGTTCCGGCCTTGGCCTCGCGCACATTTATATATATAAAGAGATAGTTGGGCGAGTCCAGCCGCACCACGCTGTCAATCTTCACGCCGGGATAGTCGGTCGTGACATCGGTGATGCTGGCTATGTTAGGCCCGCTGACCATCAGCTGCAAGCTGGGATTCTTCATCCCCACATACCAGTCGGTGGGGTCGATGCGTTGGATACTTGTTTTGGTTGCTCTGGCTGCATTCATAGTTGTTGCGCTTAAAAGTAGTAAGCAGAATAGCAATTTCCTCATAATGTTTAGGTATATAACGTTTTTGTTGTTTGCAAAATTATATATTTATTTTTGTTTGCACTCGTTTTCTCCTCTTTTTTCTTCTTCTGACCGTGCAAAAACGATTGCACAACTCCCTAATATCTCAAAAAACACAGCAAATCGGACAAAAATTATTCTCCATTTTCTTGCGATATATCAAGAAAATCGTTAACTTTGCAGCCGAAACTACATTTTAATTTAATAAAAACTCTATCTATGAAGAAAAGACTACTTATGCAACTACTTGCCGTAGTGTGTTCGTTAGGCGCTTACGCAGCTTACAACGTAGGTGACTACATCTATTCGCCAACGGCCAAGTACAAAATCACGGGCGAGAACCTCGTGACCAACGGCACGTTTGATGTGGGCGATGGTTTCGCCGGATGGACCAACGAGTCCGGTTCCGAAGTGGACGGTGCTGTGTGGGCTGTGTCAACGGGCCTGGGCCCCAATGGCGAGAACGTCATTGTAAGCTTGCAGGCTTCTGCCGACTCTCTCTCTACGCTCCGCAACAGTTGGACGCTGAATCCTGGCTTCTATACCATCTCCTATTGGGTGAAGTCTCCGAGTGCTCTGTCCAGCTCTGTCACGGAAGGTAACACCAACTACGTGAACCTCTTCCTTAACGACACTGACGACAACACCATCACCACTGCTGTGGCCCAGCCTGCCACCTTCCTGACCGATTGGACGCAGGTCGTGTTCACCGCTCAGGTCGATGCCGCTTCGTATTTGGTGCTCAATGCCAATAACGTGGCTACGGACATCATGTTCACTGGTTTCGAGATTCATCAGGCTATTGAGGTTTACGACACCCGTATTGCTGCCCGCTATGTGGCCGACGTGGAGAAGCTGCTCGCTGAGCCCGAGTTCGCTGACGAGGCTGACGAGGTGCTGGGTGCTCTGTTTGCCATCGTAAAGCCCGAGCTGGAAGCAGGTCCTGAGGATGGCACCACCATCACTGACCTCATTCAGCAGTTCGACGATGAGTTCTTCAAGCCCTACATCGACAGGAAGGCTGGTAACACTGTCGGCACCTATCTGACCAACTGGAACACCTGGCCCTACATCAACTGGAACAACATGTCTACCCGCAACCAATGGACCTTCGAGGGTGGCCGTTGGGGCTTCTCGCCCAACGACGAGAGCCTGGAGCGTCCTGCCGAGGACGGCTATGTGGCTTCTGCCGGTATCCAGACGAGCTACGACCTGGAGGTAGGCCTGCGCATTGCTGCCGGTACGTTCACCAACACCAGCCTCAAGGCCGGTAAGTACATGTTCTCCGTAGAGGCTCAGGCCAATGCCTCTGCCAACAAGGCCGCTCCTTACGGTGCTGACCACTCTTACATCATTAACGATCCCTCCATCTGGGTGGGTGCTGACACCACGCTCTGCGAGAACGACACCCTGAATGGCTACTACTGGAAGCGCTACTACACCATCGTCGAGGTTACCGAAGAGCAGCTGGCCAACGGCACTGAGGTGTCGGCGGGCTTCATCTTCCCCCGCATGGGCAACGGTCGCGGCGGTCGCTACAGCCTGCGCAATCCGGAGTTCCGTGTAGTTGGTAAGACGCAGGATGAGGTTGACCACATCTATTCATACGACCAGCTGGCTGTTCAGCAGGACGCCCTCAAGCTGCGCCTCGACTCGGCTGTGGCTGTCAACGCCCTGAGACATTCTGCAGGCTATCCTTGGGGTCATGCCGTCCTGCAAGACTCTATCAACAAGTTCACTGAGGTCTATCAGGAGCTGCTCACCGTGGTCGATGCCAACGGCAACGAGCTGCAGCCCGACCGCGTGACGCTGGCTTACAAGGACGAGATTCTGGCCGCAGTAAGCGCCATGAACACCGCCATCAGCCACTTCTATAGCACCAACAAGGTCTATCAGACGCTGATTATTGACATCGCTACGTGTACCAAGTCGCTTAATGCCGAGGCAAATGCCGCCGGCGACAAGGCCACCTTCCAGGCTGTCATCAGCCAGGCACAGGGCATGGTAGACGCCACTACCGTCGATGCCGACGAGGTTGACGCCTTCAATGTGATGGACGCAGAGCTGCTCACCGCCAAGGAGACCTTCGAGATGGGCACCGCTAGCCGCGCTAATCCTGCCAGCCTCTATGTGGCCGACAAGAACCTGAACTTTGAGTCGTGGACTTCGAAGAGCACCTACAGCTCTGACCGCACCGTGAACGGCTGGGAGCTCACCATCGGTACCGACGGCAAGCAGTGGGACATCAGTCCTAATGACGGCTATCAGCTTGGTGGTCGTGCCAGCATCTGGCGTGGTACATCGGTAGGTCCTAATGGTAAGATCCGCCGTACTCATACCATCACCAAACCCGGTGTCTACGAGTTCCGTACCCGTGCCTTCTCGGCTGAGTATGGCGACGGCGCACACTGGAACGAGTACATGGCCATTGCTTCGCTCTGCGGCTCACTCTTCAGCTGGGAAACCTTGGAGGATATTCCTGTCGACACCATCTATAAGCCCAACGTGCGTGTGTTCTTCGGTCCCGAAGGCTCTGTCAACGACTCTGTCACGCTGACCAAGTGTGCTCCTGCCGACTTCCTGCGCCATCCCACCACCGATGCACTGCTCTACACCCGTGAGACGGGCTTGGCCTACTCCATCATCTACGTGAAGACCACTTCTGATGAAGAGACCGTGGAGCTGGGTCTGGAGGCCTTCGAGAACGGTGCCACAGCAGGTGCCAGCACTTTCGGTCTGGGAGACAACCGCCTCTACTTCCTTGGTTCAGAGGCTGACTATACCGCTGCTACCGATGCAGAGTATGCTGCCGAGGTGGCCAAGGCCAAGGAGGCCATTGCCAAGTACGGCGTAGACCTGGTGGCCGGTGGCGACAGTGCCCTCTATGCCAAGACCCGCTTTATTGCCTACAAGATGCAGCGTTACATCGGCGATGCTGAATATCCTTGGGGTGAAGGCTGGAGCTACAAGGCTCCCACCACCTTGCAGGAGAAGCAGAACGTCATCCTGACGCTCCAAGAACTGCAAGACATGCTCTCTTGGGCCGTCGATCCTGAGACGATGGGCATCGAGGAAGTTCCCACTGCCAACGTCCGTCCCGTGGAGAAGAGCGGTGTCTACAGCCTCTCCGGTGCCAAGGTGGGCGACAGCCTGAACGGCCTGCCGAAGGGTATCTACATCTTCAACGGCAGAAAGTACATGGTGAAGTAATTATCAGAATCAGTGTAAAGAACGGGAGTGAATTGTCATGTTCGCTCCCGTTTTTCCCTGTTTTTTGTTGGTGGTTTCAGGAAAAATACATATCTTTGCAACAATATTCAAACAATCCACATAAACAATATCGTAATATGACCATTGCCAATCCTATCTATGACAGCGTTTTCAAATATCTGATGGATGATTCTCGTGTAGCGCGAGTCATATTGTCTGCCTTGCTGAAAACAGAAGTGAAGGAGGTGCAGGTGCGCCCGCATGAGTACGTTAATACGCAGCGTGACAGCTTGTCCATGTTCCGCATCGACTTTGGAGCCAAAGTCAGGAATCCTGATGGACAGGAGCAGATGATTTTGGTAGAAGTGCAGAAAACTTGGCTTGAGACAGAGACATTGCGCTTCCGTCAGTATCTGGGTGTGCAGTATGAGCGAAAGGAGAATATCTTGCCCAACAGCAAAGAGGGATATGCCATGCCGATGGTAGCTATTTATATCCTTGGCCACAAGGTGGGGGATATAGAGGAGCCTGTGCTTTATGTCCGTCATAAAGCTTATGACTATAACAATCAGCCAGTCACCAAGGGATTGCCAAATCCCTTCGTTGACAGCCTGACACATGAGAGTATCATTGTCCAGATTCCAAGATTGCGTGGTCAGATCAATAATAGCTTGGAGAAGGTTTTGGCTGTTTTTGACCAGACCCGCATGGACAACCGCCATGGTTCTCACTATTTGAATATTGACGAATCGCTTTTTGTTGGTGATGAAGATATGCAGGCAGTCCTGCATCGATTACTGATGGCGGCCGCCGATGCTGACATGCGACAAGATATGAATGTCGAGGATGAGTATTACTCCGTTATAGAGAAGCGCGATACGGAAATAGCCTTAAATGCAAAGAAGATAGCTGAACAGCGTGTTCAGCTCAGTGAGCAGCAGGCCCAGCTCAGTGAGCAGCAGGCCCAGCTCAGCGAGCAGCAGGCCCAGCTCAGTGAGCAGCAGGCCCAGCTCAGTGAGCAGCAGGCCCAGCTCAATGTGAAGGATGCGCAGCTTGCCGAGATGGATCAGGTGATACGCCATTCTGTGCAGACACTGTCAAAGGCGGGTATGAGTGACAGCGACATCGCAGACGCCCTGCACATTGAGGTTGAAAGAGTACGGCTGTTGAGATAAGGAGCGTGTTGACCATACCAAACATGTCACACGAATGAGTCGTTGCCCCTTGAAGTTAAGGGAGTTAAAGGGAGTAAAAGGAGTTAAGGGAGTAAAAGACAATAGTCTTTTCCCTTGTATGTCCTCTCACTACCGAGATAAAAAAACGGGCGAATTGTTTGGCAGTTTGCCCGTTTTTTTGTATCTTTGCAGCAGATTTATCATCCTTTAGAACACTTAATTATCATGATTACGATTGCAAATCCAATTTATGACTCCGTGTTCAAATATCTCATGGAGGACATGCGTATCGCTCGAACCATTCTTTCTGCCCTTTTGAAAGAAGATATAATAGATGTGGAAGTCAGGCCTCATGAATATTCTAATAGCCAGCGAGACACGCTGTCAATGTTCCGTATAGATTTCGGAGCGAAGGTACGTAAAGACGACGGAAGCGAGCAACTCATTCTCATAGAAGTGCAAAAAACCTGGATTGAAACAGAGGCACTACGTTTCCGTCAATACTTGGGTGTACAGTACGAGAAGAAGGAAAACATCATGTCCGACAGCAAAGAAGGATATGCAATCCCCATGGTGGCCGTTTATATTCTTGGCCATAAAGTAGGAGACATCGAAGAACCCGTCATCTATGTACACCCAGAAGCCTACGACTATAACGACCGGAAAGTAACCAAGGGAATCCCCAACCCATTTGTAGACAGCCTGACACACAACAGCATTATCGTTCAGATTCCCAGGCTACACGGACAAATTAACAACCGCCTTGACAAGGTACTTAGCGTTTTCGACCAGTCAAGACATGACAAGAGTAGTCAGCACTTCCTGAATTTCGACGACTCAAGGTTTGCGGGCGACAATGACATGCAGGCCATTCTTCACCGACTCCTCATGGCTGCCAGTGATGCCAATACGCGTCAAGACATGAACGTAGAAGACGAATACTACTCTGTCATTGAAAAACGCGACACGGAAATCTTGTTGAATGCCAGAAAGATTGCCGAACAAAATGTGATGCTCTCAGAGCAGAAGGCACAGCTGGAAGAGAAAGACCGCATCATTATCAGCTCCATAAGGGCACTGGCCAACAGGGGAATGAGCGACGAAGACATTGCCGCCTGTCTTGCCATCGACATCAATTTGATAAAACAGTTAAAGCCAAGCTGACTTCACAGAATAACGTAACACGCTGACTTCGCAAATTGATAAATTATCTATAAATATTGAGATATACCGACAAAAGATGATGCGGAATGAAAAAAAAATCTTAACTTTGCCGAAAATTTTTACTTAATTCTTAATTATTAACTAATTTACAAACATTATGAAGAAAAATCTACTAAAAGGTATGGCTGCCCTGTTTGCGCTCTTCACGCTGAGCAGCATGGACGTTTCCGCTCAGAACGAAGTGGGCTACGGAAGCGTGAAGATGACGGTCGTTGACTACAGCGCACCAGATTCAATCTATGGCGTACTCGACACCATCTCCGTTGGCTACAACAAGGCTCCCTCGGTGGGCGGAACGATTGGCTTCGGCAACACCGGCTGGGGCGTCAACAAGTTCGGCATCGCAAAGGCTGACGTGTCGGCCATTCCCGGTACTGTACAGAAAGCTACGCTGAAGATGAAGGTCACCGGTGCCGACAACAAGCGCACAACGGGTTGGGGCGTTGCCCTTACCGACAATGAGTGGGCCGATGGCTTGACCTACGACATTGCTGGCAGCTGGACAGTGTCCGCTCTGCTCAATGGTGGCACTCAGGTTTGGTCTACAACGAAATCTATGACAGAGTTTAATGATGTGGAACTTGATGTCTCTGAGGCTTTCACTGGCGGTCAGGCCTGTGCCACGCTCATTATCTACCAGACGGCAGCTGGTGTCTGCTATATGACCGAGCCTGTGCTGGAGGTGGAGTACGAACCCTTCGAGGCTACTTTGACGAAGATTGACTTCGAGGACGGTGACGTCTCAATGTTTAGCATTTTTGATGCAAATCGTCTGACCATTACTGCAGAAGATAATGAAGCTAATGGAACAAAAGTCGCAAACTTTACATGTATTAGCAGAAATGCACTGCCTTTAGGTTTTTATGATTTCTCTGAACAGGCAGGCCAGGCTGCGATGGTCGACGTTGAGTTTGATTTCAACATGAGTGCTATTGCTGGTCATCATAAGATTACCATTGGTGATGCTTTAGTTCATAATGGTAATGATGGCGGATTCTCAGTGACAAGTAAGAACAACTATGGCTATGGTGCAAATGGTGCTATATTCTACTTGGGTACCGACCGTGGAAACTTAGGCGGTGGTAACGAGAATTACTTCAAAATCAATGAAACCCCCGCTGCAGCATCCACTTTGGACATAAAGGCCGATTCTGTATTTGGTCATTGGTTGCATGCCAAGGTAACTGTTAATGTTGAGGCAAGAGTCGTTGCTTATACAATTACAAGAGATGACATCGTTCTTTACCAAGAAGCAGGTATACCATTCATCAATGACGCTGCTAATAATTGTACGGAATTTGATGTGTCATTCAGTAACACAGGTATGTCCTATATTGACAACCTGAGCATCACCAGCTACAAGAGCAATGCCCAGTTCGCCGACTACACCATCCAGTACGTCGATGCCGATGGCAATCAGCTGAAGGACAGCCGCACGGGCAACGGTCAGGTGGGCAAGTATGTGAAGCTGCTCGACAGCGATAAGGAGTCGGTGAAGCTGGAGGACAACAGCATGAAGTACATCTACGACACCGACGACAGCGACGTGGTGGCTATTGCCGAGGACGGCAGTGCCGTTATCACCGTGACCTTCCGTGAGGCCGAGGTCTGCTATGCCATCCTGAATTGCTATAAGGAGGGTACTACCGACATCGTGTTCCAGTTCCGCGACCTTGACACTCAGTGGTTCTGGGAGGGTGATACCTATAACTTCTATCCCGCCCGTGGCGTGAAGCCCGACGACGAGGATGCCTACTACTTCACTGCAGCTACCAGCTGGAATGGTACAACCTTCAGCTTCCCCGGCAGCATTACGCCGCGCAAGCAGGGTGGTGCAAACTACTACATCGGAACCCTCTACTACAGCAAGGTTGACTCCGTTGCCTACTACAGCGACATCGAGCGTCTGGCTCTCCCCGTTGAGGATGAAGGCTATGGTAAGGGTCTCGGCCAGCTCGAAGGCACCGTGAACAGCTGGTACAGCTTCTCCGGCGGCTACTTCGACCGCTTCTCTGGTGCCCGTGGCATCCGTCTGGACGAGGACTCGTATGTATGGACTGAGCCTATTGGGCAGGCTGGTACCTACAAGGTGTCTATCTATGGCCGTAACGACAATAGTGCCAACCAGCCCGTGCCATATGCTCTGGGCCTGATGGACGCAGAAGGCAACGTGCAGATGTATGCTGACATCACTGCTCCTGACTGGTCGAGTGCAACTACGGGTTACAACATTGTTGAGGGTGTGGCAATCCCCGCCGGCTCATCACTCGTCATCAAGAACGTCGGCACGCTGACTGAAGGTGACAATCCTGTAGCTAACAAGATTTCTCTCGACGACATCTCGCTGACCATCACTGGCGAGTATGTTGATCCTAACCTGGTGACAAGCATCGAGAACATCCAGACCACGAATGTTCTGAACGGTGTGATGTACAACCTGAACGGCCAGGCCGTGCAGAAGGCTCAGAAGGGTCTCTACATCCTGAATGGCAAGAAGTACATCGTGAAGTAATTCCGCTTCTTTCGTAAAATCCTAATTAGGGGGCAGCTTGCACGGCTGTCCCCCTTTTTTGTTGGCAGGTAAATCTGCGGGGCCGGGATTTTTCTGAAAGCGGCCTAGATTTTTTCATGGGAGGCCGAGTTTTTTTCCGTGTGGGGTAGGGGGCATCCGTCATTGAGGTTGCATATCCAAAAAAAACTAGTGGTTTGTCAATATTTAAGGGGACATTTTCTTGGCTATTTGCTTTTTTTTGCGTATTTTTGCACCTTGAAAACATAGCTACTAAAACATCCGGATAAAACGAAACAAATATTAGCTAATAAATTAACTTTATGAAGAAAATCATTTTCTGTGTCTCTCTCGTTTTGGCGGGATTGACGACTGCCTGTCAGAAAGACGAGGTAGTGGATGCTGACTCGAAGCCCTCGTGGCTTGGCGGCAGCATCTATCAGGAACTGAAGAATCCGCAGTATTTGAGCGGGACATTCTCGAACTACATGCGTTTGGTGGAAGACCTCGGCTATGCAGAGGTGCTCGACCGTACGGGCTCGAAGACCGTGTTCCCGGCCAATGATGAGGCATTTGAACGTTTCTTCCAGTCGAACGACTGGGGAGTGTCGAGCTATTCCGACCTGTCGGACGCTCAGAAGAAGATGCTCCTCTACTCTTCGATGCTCGACAACGCCCTTCTGCTGGGCATGCTGTCGAACGTGAGCAACACCAGCGGCACCGATGCCTCGGTGACGAAGGGCATGGCTGTGAAGCACCAGACGCAGCTGGTGTCTACAGACAGCATCCAGCTGATTACGAACAGTGCGCTGATGCCCCAGAACAACATCTACTGGGACAAGTACCGCGACGGCAGCCGTATGTATCTGGTGAGCGATGCCACGCAGCCCATGATGGTGCACTTCACGCGTGAGCACATGCTGAACAACGGCATCACCACGGCCGGCGACCAGAGCGACTTTGCCATCCTGACGGGCACTCCCTACGAGGAGGGCATGGCTTACATCTTCAACGACCGCATCGTGCAGAGCAACATCACCTGCCAGAACGGCTACATCCATCAGATGCAGGACGTCATCGTGCCCCCGGGCAACATGGCCCAGATGCTGCGCAACGGCGAGAATACGTCGTACTTCAGCCGTATCCTGGACTATTTCTGCGCCCCGTTCGAGAACCCCACGCTGACCAACAGCTACAATGCTAACCAGCTGGAGAAGGGCCTGCCCACGGTGGACATGATTTACGAACGCCGCTACCTGAACAGCCAGGCTGCACACCGCCAGACGCTGGATCCTGACAACCAGCTGGTGGATGGTAAGTTCGTGCTGAACTACGATCCGGGCTGGAACCAGTACAGCCCCATGCAGTCGTCGGGCGGCGTAGACTATACCATCGCCGACATCGGTGCCATGTTCGTGCCTACGAACGAGGCCACGGTGAAGTTCTTCACCGAGGGCGGCGACGGTGCCTATCTGATAGACCTCTACGGCAAATATACCGGTGCTGAGAACAACGAGGGCCACCTGACGGAGAACCTCGATTCGCTCTACTCGCAGCGCCCCGATATCCTGACCAAGTTCGTCAACAACCTGATGAAGGGCTCGTTCACCGCCACCGTGCCCAGCAAGTTCGAGACCATCCAGAACGACGCCAACGAGTACATGGGCGTGACGGTGGAAAAAATTGCGAAGAAGGCCGACGGCACTTATGACATCGGCATTGCCAACAATGGCGTTGTCTACAAGATGAACGAGCTGATTGCTCCCGACGAGTTCCAGAGCGTCATGGCTCCCTCGACGGTTTATCCTGACATGCAGATTATGAACTGGGCCGTGCAGGACGACAACAACCTGGGCATCTCGCACCACTACTACCTGATGGCCATGAAGGCCAACTTCGCCTTCTTCATCCCTGATGACGAGGCTTTCGAGCAGTATTATATCGACCCTATCTATCTGGGCCACAACGAGAAGCGTGCCCTGAAGTTCACCTATAACCCCGACCTCTCTACGGTGCAGGCCACGGCCTACCGCTACTACCCCGAGACGGGCGAGATTGGCGAGGTGATGAACAACGGTGCCCTGGTGCCCCTGACGCAGTGGAAGTCGCTGTTCGTCGACATCCTGAACTACCACACCGTGGTGCTCGACGACGGTGAGGTGTTCGGCGCCAACAATTTCTACAAGACCAAGCACGGCGGTGAGGTGCGCGTTACGGGCAGTACCGTCGGACAGCGTGTGATGAGTGGCCAGCAGCTGGACAACGGCGTGGCTCCCTCAGTCATCGAGAACGTGTACAACGAGAAGAACGGTGCCGCCTATCGCATTGACCACGTCATCCAGGCTCCGCGCAACAGCGTGAGCAAGACGCTGCAGAGCTACAGCACCTTCTCGGAGTTCTATTCGCTCTGTGCCGGCTTCTCGGCCAGCGCCCTGCTGGCCTGGGCAGGCATCAGCGACACGGCCAACGTGTTCAAGACCACCGAGCAGGATGCCTACATCATCTTCACCAGCGACCGCGGCAACGGCGACTCGAAGGTGTCGAACAGCTGTCTGGACGAGAACGTGAAGATGTTCAACACGTTTAACTACACCCTCTATGCTCCCAACAACAGCGCCATGGAGAAAGCCTATAATGCAGGTTTGCCTCGCTGGTCGGAGATTCAGGCCCTCTATGAGGAGTATGCTGCCGACGTCGACGAGAATGGCAATCCCAACGCCGCCGCTGCTACAGCCCAGAAGAAGGCTAAAGACATGATCAACACGCTGCGCGACTTCGCCCGCTATCACTTCCAGAGCACTTCGGTCTATGCCGACAACGTGGTGGCCAGCAACCGCTACAGCAGTCTGAGCACCGACAACCTCGGCCTGGCCATTGAGCTCCGAGTCAGCGGTGGCGGCGGTCGCCTGGAGGTGATTGACGAGACGGGCAAAACCATCACGGTGGATGCCAACGACAGCTCGAAGAAAGTCAACCTGATGGCCCGCGACTACTGGTTCGACGCCGCCAGGACCAATGCTACTTCCATCTATACGTCGTCTTTCTGCGTGATTCACGAGATTGACACTCCGCTGAACTCTGGTCAGATGGGACTGTCCTGGTAATAAACATTCATAATAATTCATAATTGATTGGATATGACACTCAAGAAAGTATTGCTAACGGCTCTGATGGCTGTCGTCTGTCAAGGACTGATGGCGCAAGGAGTGCGTATATCGGGTACGCTGTCCGACAACGAAGGACCCGTCATGATGGGTAACGTTGTGGAACGCGATGCCAACAACCGTATCGTGTCAGCCACGCAGACTGACTTTAACGGTAACTTCTCCATGCAGATCAAGAACACCAAGAACAAGCTGGTGTTCTCCTACGTGGGCGATAAGACGAAGGTGGTGAACATCGGCACACAGACGGTGTTCAAGATTACCCTTGAGCCAGAGAACACCCAGCTGAAGGAGGTGAAGGTGGTGGGCCGCAGAAATAATTCGGGCGGTCTGATGATGCAGAAGAAAGAGATTACCACGGCTTCGCAGACCATGAGCATGGAGTCGGTGGAAGGCCTGGCATTCACCTCCGCCGACGAGGCCCTTCAGGGTGAGATTGCCGGTCTGGACATCGTGTCGAATTCGGGTAACCTCGGCGCCGGCACGACGATGCGCCTGCGCGGTGTGACCACCATCACGGGCGATGCCAACCCGCTCATTGTTGTGGACGACAAAATCTTTGACAATCCTGACGCCAACTTCGACTTCCAGAACGCCGACGAGGAGGCCTACGCCTCGTTGCTCTCGGTGAACGTGGAAGACATCGCAAAGATTGAAGTACTGAAGGACGCTGCCGCTACAGCCGTCTGGGGTTCCAAGGGCTCGAATGGTGTGCTGCTCATCACCACCAAGCGAGGTTCGCGTGGTAAGCCACGTGTGAATTTCTCTTACAAATTCACAGGAACCTGGCAGCCCAAGGGCTATACCCTGCTGAATGGTGACGACTACACCATGCTGATGAAGGAGGAGTTCTACAACCCCTCGCAGCTCTCGACTGCCACGTCGAGCATCAGTGAGCTGAACTATAACACCAACTGGGCTGAGTACGAGAACTGGAACAACAATACCGACTGGGTGGACGCCGTGACGCAATTCGGCGGCATGCACGACTTCAACGTCAACCTGACGGGTGGCGGCCAGAAGGCCACGTTCCGCATCTCCGCCGGCTACAAGCATCAGAAGGGTACGGTCATCAAGCAGAAGTTCCAGCAGTTCACCACCCGCATGGTGCTGGACTACAACGTCTCTGACCGCATCCGCTTCTCTACCAACTTCGCTTTGACCTATACGGGCAACAACAAGAACTATGGTAACAACATCCTGTCGCTGGCACAGAAGATGGCCCCCAACATGGCCATCTACCGTCAGGACGAGCGTGGTAACGACACGGACGAATACTATATCATGAATCCCTATCAGTCGGGTAAGACACCGGCCGACGGCAATTTCTCCAGCTACGACCTGCGCGCCATCTACGGCCTGGGCAATCCTGTGGCCATCGCTAACGTGGCATGGGCCAAGGAAAACACTTACCGCCTGACGCCCGACTTCAACATCAAGTACGAGTTGCTGGGCACCGAGTCGGAGTCGAGCCGCCTGACGCTGAATGGCCGTGTGGACTTTGATATTTATGCCAACAGCAGTCCTACCTACTATCCCGCCTCGCTGGCCAATGAGAGCTGGAGCGGCACGAACACCTATAACCTGGCAGTGGGAACGGAGTCGAACCGCTTCAAGGTGGGTGGCCGCGTGGAGCTGGTCTTCACGCCCTATTTCAAGAATCAGGACTGGTCTGCCACGATGCTGGCCCGCTATGAGATGAGCACCCAGCGCTACAACACGCAGACGGTGAAGATGAACGACATGCCCCCGGGCATTACCTCGCCCACCATCTATGCCGGTCTGAGCTCGGGCGGCAGCCTGGGCAGCGGCAACTCACGCGCAGCCTCACAGAACCTGCTCTATAACGGCCATGTCAGCTACAAGGACGGTCGCTATAACCTGGGCTTCTCGCTGCGTGCCGATGGTGACTCGAAGTTTGGCCCGAAGAACAAGTGGGCCATGTTCCCCGGCGTCTCGCTGCGCTACAACATCAGGGACGAGCCTTTCTTCCAGCCCATCAAGGGCAACTGGCTGTCGATGCTCGGCTTGCGTGCCTCGTGGGGTATCGTGGGTAAGGCTCCCAGTTCCTTGCAGTCGTTCTACAATACTTATAGCACGTCGGCCGGCAACTACGGCTTCTACACCCCCACCACGGCACTGATGCCCACGGGCTCGCTGGACGGCCTGAAGCTGGACGACCTGAAGTGGGAGAAAACCACCAGCTATAACCTGGGATTCAACCTGGGTCTGCTCAACGACAGGATTGAGATTGACTTCGACTACTATCACAAAGAGACACGCGACCTGCTGATGTCCAGCGTGGCCATCCCGTCGATGGTGGGTTACAGCTCGCTGAGCTATATCAATGCCGGCCGCATGGACAACGACGGATGGGAGCTGAACTTCTCGGCCAAGAAGATTATCAATGCCGGTAAGTTCTCGGTGGACGCCAGCTTCAACGTGGCACAGAACTCGAACCTGCTGAAGCAGATGGACGAGAGCGTGCTCGAAGCACTGAACAACTACGCCACCGTTTATGGTACGGGCAAGAGCACGGGCACATGGACGGTGACCGATCGTGGTAACTGGCCACTGCGTGTGCAGCTGAACAACTCGCTCGGTTCCATCTACGGCTTCCGCAACCTGGGCGTCTACCAGTGCTCGTATGACTATCTGGAGAACTTGCAGAAGGAGAACGACTGGGATGCTACCACCTACGAGGCCGAGATCAATAAGCGCCTGGCCGCCGGGCAGACCTTCCCCATTGTGACCGATAAGGACGGCAACGTGCTGATGGACAGTCAGGGGCATCCCATGCGCATGGTCTACAACTACACCAGCACCAACGGTGCCGGCGCAACGACCTACGTCTTCCAGGGTGGTGATGCCATCTACGAGGACATCAACCACGATGGTAACATCAACGAATTGGACATCGTCTACTTGGGCAGTTCGCTGCCGAAAATCACAGGCGGATGGGGCTTCAAACTGCAATATGGCAGATGGAGTTGGAACAACCAGTTCAACTTCCGTGTCGGCAACAAGATTATCAATGCTGCACGTATGCAGGCTGAGAACATGTACACCAACAACAACCAGTCGGCTGCCGTCAATTGGCGTTGGCGTGTGGAAGGTGATGTGGCACCCATCCCACGTGCACTCTATCGCGAAGGCTACAACTGGCTGGGCAGTGACCGTTTCATCGAGAAGGGCTCTTTCATGCGTCTCAACTACAGCCAAATCAGTTATTCGTTCGACCCAAAACTCATCAAGAACTGGGGACTCTCTTCTCTGAGCCTCTATCTGAGTGCCAACAACCTCTTCTGTCTGACAGGCTATTCGGGTGCTGACCCCGAAGTGGGCTATGGAGGCTACGGTGTGACCACCGATAATGCGAGAACTCCAAATGCACGTTCTTACACATTGGGTATCACTGTTCAATTCTAAAGTATCACTGTTCAATTCTATTTGTATTATGAAAAAGAAAGAAATCAATAAATCTACTTTTCGTTCGGTGAAGTCGCTGGCAGGCATCCTTCTTTTGGCTGCATCGTCGCAGGTACTGATGAGCAGTTGTGATGATTTCCTCTCCATCG
>ERZ842401.3061-NODE-3061-length-21247-cov-24.408598_pt1 | contig 21247 bp, 18 predicted proteins | sample MGYA00521270_ERZ842401 | MGnify/ENA primary metagenome ERZ842401 (study PRJEB31892, sample SAMEA3878208) | bioreactor metagenome | biome: Moose rumen | place: Sweden | collected 2011-10 | study: EMG produced TPA metagenomics assembly of the PRJEB12797 data set...
ACTGCAATATTAAATGAATTTATTAACCATTGCAAGTATTGTATTCTTAGTTTCTATTTCAACTTTTACAAATTGTATGTGCAATAAGAATTTCCCCGGAGAATCCGATTTATCCGTATCAGTGATAATTCCTAGCGCGATATTATCAGTTTTCTGCGGAAGATTAAACTCCAAATGAATATACTGCCCCTCTCGAATCGGCAATCCCGCCTGCAAACTGCAACCATCACTTGAAATATCTTTGAGCAATCCATTATACTTTTGCTGCAATGGGGTATACGAAATATCGCTTTTTTTGCTCGAATCCGAACTAACCCGCACTGCCGAAAATACACAGTTCGCGCTAATTTCTATTCTGTCTGACTGACGGCGCTGAAGCTGCTTTACATCATTTGTATGCGAAATCAGCATTTCAACAGAACCAGAATTATTCTGCTGGTATCGTACAACACGAGTTGTAAGCGCATAAGTAATCCCGTTCGGAGCAGTCAGCGAAAACACAACGCGGGAAAGCGAATCCGGACGATTTTGCCCCTTCGCAAGATTATCGGGAATTGATAAAAGCAACCCCTCAGGTCTATTATCAGCGATTGTAGCAGTACAACGAATACCTGCTTTGTCCGCAAATTGCAAAACCTGTCCATTTTCAATATTTTTGGTCGATGTAATAATAACTTCATTTTTATAGAAGTTTTCCATCTTATCTTTTAAAGAGAAAAGAGCAGAAATTTGGCGTTGCGACGCATTTGTGGCAATAAAATCCTTGTATCGCTGTCTAAAGGCATCGCAAAAACTTTCAGCATCTTGCACCAAATAAATGATATTCACTGATGTGTATTTGTGACCAATTTCCCAAAGCAAATCGCGCTCTTCACCCGTCAAATTCAAATCCTTGACAGCCTGATTCAAATCTTTTGCGGTAAGAGGTTTCTTTTTTTGCGCTTCAATCCACTCTGGCGTACTGAATTTTTTCGTCAGCGTTCGGTAGATAAAATAAAATAACAGCAAAATGCCAATTATAATTGCACCAGCAATTATAACCTTGATAAAGAATCCACTTGCACGGGCTTGGAGAGGGGATATATTCGTTTTCATAAGCTACTTCCTTATAGCATTTGAAATATCGCGAATACGAGGCGCAAGCTCATATTCCGCCAAATCGCCAGTCAACACAGAATCCTTCGACTCCAACGCATTTTCAAAATCTTTGAGAATCGGAGAAAATTCAGCAAAAAAATCCGCGAACGATTTTCCGCCAATTACTATTTTACCATATTTTTCAGGAAAAAGCGAGGATAGAGAAAGAATATGAACAAAAGATTCAATTTCGTCTGCTGTCGTTTTTACAATGTCAGCAACATTTTTTTCTTTGCCGGACTGAATCAGCACAGGCACATTTTCAAGTTCGCCTGCCAGTTTTTCAAAATCAGCAGAAGCCGCATTGAACGCAGATTCTATTTCCAACGCATTTATCACCGTCAACTCAAGTTTTGTATCATCGTTTAGAGGCTCATTTGCGATTTCATCGACACGCCCCGCATCAATAGACTGACCATTGAGCACAATTCCAACCGTTGTCGCCTCATTTTTTGCAAATTCCTTTTCAAACGCAATCAAAACTTCGCCAACTGTTTTTTCATTTTCCAAACTTACATCAATTTTTTCATTATTTACAAAAAATTCCATACTAAAAACCCCGCTTACTATAAAATCAATTGCTATTTCTGTTGAACGTATTGTCGATAGACGTCGATTGCGATTGCAAACTATTCAAAGAACCTTCCATTTGCGCATATTTACGCTTCAATTCAGACTCCTTTGACTTAAGTTGCGTTTCCAAAGTTGCAATTTTCTTCTTAGAACTCTGAATTTTTGTGTCCAACGTTGCAGTTCGGCTTGCAATCAATCCACCAGACTGAACCCACGCCGCCATCTGCTTATCGACTAAAAAACCAATACCACTGTCGATAATCAAATCACCATCGCTATCGTAGCCAAAAAGATTTTTTATTGCGTCAAGATGATTTTCCAAACTGCTATCAAGTTTTTTCTCATCAACTTCAAGATACCCTCGAATTTGGCTTGCATTATATCCACCGCCTGCACCAGAAGCATTCGTCGAAATCCCAATTTGAGAAAGCATTGTAATTTCCGCATCATCAGAATAGGGATAATTTCCAGAAAGCGCACGCTGTAACGATGTCTTTCCGCTTGAAAGCGAATAATCCGACTGAAATAATCCCAACTTTTTCGTTTCAGATTCTTTCTCATCATCGCTCAAATATTCAAGCTCCGCTATCAATTCAGGCTTATTTTGCGACAAAATATTCATTTCTGCAAGCGTTTGATTATATTTCCCAATAAACGTAATAAGTGCATTTTTTGCAGCTTCTTTGTCGGGTTTTATATTTATTGTCGCAGTTTTCTCAGTCGCCTCATTTATATGCAATGTAACGTGAGGAATAACATCATCAACAGAATTACTTGCTCGAGTAATCGTTATTCCTTCATATTTAAAAACAGCATCAGCCGCCTCTGTTATCGGATGCACAGGCTCATAATCAAAATCATCTTTTTTTGAAGGCTCAGCCTTCATCGGAGAAACCGCAACACTTCTGCCAGTATTTCGATTTCGTATAATAATAGAAACAGTATCAGGATAATCTTTTAACGGAAAACTCACCTGCGTTTCGCCCGTTTCTGAATCAATAGGAAACTGAGATATATCAAAAAAAGTTTCCGTGCCGTCTGCGCTTTTCAAAAAAACAAACGAATCATCAAAAATCGGGTCAATCTGCACCATTTCTTCAGGTTCGGAAATCTCGTCCAAAAAAGTATTCGCAGGATTATTAAAAATCGTTACACCGCTAAACGTAATAGACCCTGCAGGCGGCAATTCAGGCTCAGAAAAAGCCCCCTCATCGATTTCTTCTGCAACCGGTTCTGCTTGCAAATTTTCCGTAATATCATGTTCCAAATTTTCAGCTAACACCGAAAAGGAAATTATAGAATCTTTATCTGCAAGAATTTCATCAGGAATTTTTATTTCAATAGCAGAACGAGGTGCAAGATATGATTTTCCATCACGTTCCTCAACCCCGTCAAGCGAAAGCTCTGGCAAGCCTTGCTCACTTTCAATTTGCTCACTTTTCGGAAGCGATAACTCTGACTTATCTTGAGCAAACGTAATAATACTTTTCGTTGATTTTTGCAACATTCCCGTTTCAATAGCATACGAAAGGGCATCATCTTTGAAAATAATTCGGTTTTCTTTTCCCGTTACAAGCGATTCCAAAAGAAGTGATTGTTTATCAGAATTTACATTTACCAAAGATGCCTTCAGATTTTTTCCACCACGCTTATTTAAACTGGTTACAAAATCCGCAAGTTTTCCACCTTTCCATTTCATTGAAACAGTTTTTTCACCAATTTGATACGAATACACCCCTGCTGGAACAGTAGCCTTTTTATCAGATTCATCGGAAATAAATCTATCCGCAGTTGCTGGCGCAATCACATCAATCTTAAATGAACCAAACGACGCATCTCTGCCCGGTTCTGCCGTTACCGCTCTCTCATCAGAAGAGTCTGCTAATTTATTATTAAAAGGATTTTCAAAAGAATACAAAGATTTAGCGCTAGAACGGAGTTCAGACATTCGCTGATTTATATCCCGCCAAGCTACCTGTTGAGTTTCATACAGTTCGAGCGTTTCCTGCTCCCGAGTGAGAGGAATACGCTCTATTTTCATGAGACCTTCTACAGTTTCATTCGACCTGTATTTATTACTGACCCCTGGTATACTTATATCAGCCATCTATACACACTCCTACCAGAGCGAGTGCATTTTAGCGCAGAACAGCTAAACTGTTTTGTTAAAAATCAAACCAGCTGCTTTTTCCATACGCTCTTTTATCATGAGCGACTCTCTGGAAGGTATCTCCTTTATTACTTTATCGGTAGAAGGGTCAACAATCTCAACAATTAAGCCCAAACCTTTTACAACAGTAAACTGCGTTTTTCTTCCAACTATATCTGTTGAAATCTTTTGCACAGTACGAGACTGAGCCTCAGTTTCTGCATTTTTTCGTTCAAGCGCATGAGCCACTTCAATTGAATCTTTCATTAAATATTCAACTTTTCGAGCTGTAACAACCTTTGATGCCGATTTTTTTATTTCTGCCCCTACATTATAGGATGATACGGAGTTTACAGACTGTTCTGCAATATTTGAACCATTTATCGTCATTGTCATCTCCTAAAAAAAATAAACAGAAAGGGGCGCAACCATTCTGCTTATTAAAATCGACTGTTGAAAAGACATCATCCAGAAATCTTTTCAACAGAATATAGAAAAAAACAGCTAAAAACTAGCGCAACAAAGCAAGAACATTCTGCGACTGAGAATTTGCCTGAGCGAGCATTGCAGTACCAGACTGTGTAAGAATCTGATTCTTTGTAAACTCAACCATCTCAGAAGCCATATCTGTATCACGAATACGTGACTCAGCAGCCTGTGTATTCTCTGCTGCAACAGCAACACCCTTTGCTGCAGTCTCAAAGCGGTTCTGGTATGCACCAAGGTCTGCACGCTGCTTGTTAACAGTCTTCAAAGCCTCGTCCAAAGTTCCAATTGCAGTGTTTGCACTTTCAACACTTGAAAGGCTCAAGCTACCACTTCCCTCACCTTCAGCACTGTCGCCATTTTTAAGACCAAGTGCAGTTGCTGTCATTGTGCCAACAAAAATCTGAACATTCTGATCCATGTTTGCACCAACCTGAAGCTGCAAAATCTTGCCCGTCTGAGAATCTCTTGCAAAGCCACCAGTAAGCATGTTCATACCATTGAACTGTGCCTGAGAAGCAACACGGTCAACTTCAGCAACAAGCTGAGAAACCTCAACCTGAATCTGCATACGGTCTTCGTCAGTGTAAATACCGTTAGAAGCCTGAACAGCAAGCTCACGAACGCGCTGAATAATATCAGTTGTTTCCTGCAAATATCCCTCAGTTGTCTGAATAAAAGAAACACCATTCTGAATGTTTCTGTTAGCCTGATTCAAGCCACGAATCTGGCTTCTCATCTTCTCAGAAACTGCCAATCCAGAAGCATCATCACCAGCGCGGTTGATTTTCTCGCCAGAAGAAAGCTTTTCTGTATTGTTCATCAAAGCTGCATTTGACAAACCGAGAGTGCGGTCTGCAAACATTGAACTCATGTTGTGATTGATAATCATAATAATTGCCCTCCATGTTCTCTACATAAACCATCTTGATTTACGCCTGCTTAAGAACTCATAAGATTCGGTTTTGCGCCTCCAAATCGTTAAATCGTCTTACAATAAAAAATATAATCATTGTGTGAGAATGAAAACAAATTTTATTGCCATAAGCAGAAAAACAATAATATATACATTCGGTATTATTTCCGACGTACAATTTGTATTATATAACAGAGAGAGAAAATTGAAAAGAGAAAAACTAAAAAATTTTGAAAAAAAAGCTAAAGTTATGAAAAAAAATAGTCAGTAGCCGAAAAAGTCTTACGGCTACTGACCAACCATCAGTCCACTATCGAATCAATGAAAGAACGTTCTGAGACTGTGAATTTGCCTGTGCGAGCATTGCAGTACCAGCCTGAGACAGAATCTGATTCTTTGTATAATCAACCATCTGGCTAGCCATATCTGTGTCGCGGATGCGTGACTCAGAAGCCTGCATATTCTCTGCAGAAACATCCAATCCCTTCACAGCATGCTCGAGGCGGTTCTGATATCCACCAAGGTCAGCGCGCTGCTTGTTGATCTTCTTCAAAGCCTCATCAAGAGTGCCGATAGCGCGGTTTGCATCTTCCGGCGTTGTGAGCTGAATAATCTGCTCTGTACCAGCCTCGCGAACTCCGAGAGCCTGTGCAGTCATAGTTCCGATGTAAACCTGGATTCTCTGATCCATGTTTGCACCAACGTGCAGCCACATAGAAGCCGTTACTGAGTTTTCGCCAGTTGACTGTGCGAAACGTCCAGTCAGCATATTCATGCCATTGAACTGAGCCTGAGAAGCGATGCGGTCGACTTCTGCAACAAGCTGAGAAACCTCAACCTGAATCTGCATACGATCCTCATCTGTGTAGATGCCGTTCGATGACTGAACTGCAAGCTCACGAATGCGCTGCATGATATCAGTTGTTTCCTGCAAATAACCTTCGGTTGTCTGAATGAAGCTAATACCATTCTCAGCGTTCTCTGAAGCCTGATTCAATCCGCGAATCTGTGCTCTCATTTTCTCAGAAACTGCCAATCCAGAAGCGTCGTCGCCTGCGCGGTTAATCTTCTCACCTGATGAGAGTTTCTCCATATCCTTGCTCAATGAGCCGTTTGTAACGCCCAAAGTGCGATTTGAGAACATTGCTGACATGTTGTGGTTGATGACCATAATTTTTCCTCCATGGAATTTTTATACAGGTCGAATCCTTTCTCCCTGTCGTAAAAGACTACTGCATATTACAAGGCTACACCGCAATCTTTTGCATACGGGTTACACGAACATTCTCTTCAACGAAGGCTCTATTCGTTGCTACCCATTGTATATTGTCGTCCCCGCCTTCCAAAATCTTGAACAATTTTTTTTATTTTCCTGAAATAACAATTCCGCCAAACGAAATATACGGCAAAACGTCCTCTCCGTTGCAAACAACATCGCGAGAAATATCTTGAATATTCATTAAAATATCAGAAAGATTTCCGTTTATCATCACTTCATTCACGGGATATTTGATTTCGCCGTCTTCAATATAGAAGCTGTTTTTCGCCACGCCCGAAAAATCTCCGTTTGTGCAGGGTGCGCCGCCCGAAAACGAACCAACCAAGAGACCTTTTTTGATTCCCTTGATAATGCTTTCCAGCGATTTTTCTCCACCCTCGATAACAACCGACGAATCGGTGTTTTTCACGCGCTCAAATCCCGTTTTGTTTGCGTTGAACAAATCAAGTTGGAACGTTTTGAGGATTCCATTTTCGATAAGGTTGTAGCTTTCGGCAATAAAACCGTCCGATGTGTATTTTTGCGGGCACACAATGCGCGGGTCGTCAATGGTCATTCGGATTGTCAAACGATTATCGGCAACTTGCTTCCCCAGTTTGTTGAGCCAAATACTTGTTTTATCGCGAATAACAGCGCCGCTCACAAAATTGCCCATAATATCGCTCAAGAATTGCGAAAGGCATTTTGGGGTGAGCAAAATCGTGCCGTCATTGATTTTTCCATCAAATGCTCGAAGGTCGAGTTGGCGTTCCGTGTCGCAAAGCTGCTTTTCGATGTCTGAACGCTCAATAAACGGCTCATCAAGCGATTCGGTAACAAATCCTGTGCCATTCATCGACGTGGTTTTATCGCCGTCCAGCGCAGAAAAGGACACCTCAACGCAATACCAGCCGCGTTTCGTGTAAAATTCCGTGCCATTTGTATTACGGTAAAATTTATCCATTTTTATGTGCTGAAAAACCGTATCAGAAAGCCGAATTTTCGGGTGTCGGGCAGTTATTGCCTCAAGCAATTCTTTTGAACGCGCAAAAAAGGTAGGAATATCGCCATTATATGCGGCATTGCAAAAATCTTGATTTTCCTGCTTCGGCGCGATGTCGTATGCCTCGTCTGCCACACCGGATTCAGCACTTTTTACGCAGTCAAGCGCAGCCTTTTTTATCGATGCATCATCAGTCTTGTTGATAGCCGCAGAGCCTTTTTTGTGGTCTTTGAGCACCGTCATTCCGATTGAATCGTTAAAAAGCGTTCTGAAAAGGCTAAATTCACCGTTTGAAATATTAAATTCGTGTGTTTCAGACCGAGTTACTACGATGTGCGCTTTGTCCGCGCCGTTTTTTTTCAATTCCTGCTCAATTTTCAGCGCCGTTTTTTTCAAATCTTCCATTTTTTATCTTCCTCCGACTGTGATTTTGCACCGAAGTTCTGGACCGCCCATTCCGACGGGAATCCACTGTTTTTTGCCGCAAAATCCGCTGCTTGACCAATGCACGCTGTCTGACACCATATCAACCGTCTTGAGCATATCGAACGCAATGCCCGTTACCGTCGTGTCCATCAGCGCCCGCCCGAGCTTTCCGTGCTTGATTTCGTAGCCCATACACACGCCAAACATAAACTCGCCCGTCAAATCCGCTTCGCCATTGTTCGTGTCGAGCAGATAATAGCCGTCATCAACCGATGCGATGATGTCGTCGAGCTTGTCTTTGCCGGGAAGAACCGCCGTATTTCGCATACGAATAATAGGTTCGTCCGAAAATCCCCATGCACGCGCATTTCCCGCAGGTTTCACGCCGAATTCCGCCGCACTTTCGCGGTCATTCATATAGCCAGAAAGAACGCCGTCTTTTATCAAAATCGCATCGTCCGCAAGGATTCCCTCATCGTCCACAAAAACAGGAAGCGGAGCGGCTTTTCCGAATGCCGTGTGCGCAAAATCCGTGAGATTCACCAACGGAGAAGCCACGATTTTTCCCAAATTTGGACCTGCCACAGACCCCATTTTTACCAAGTCCGCTTCCACGGTGTGTCCAACCGCTTCGTGCGCAATCATTCCCGCAAGGTCGCCACCCAAAACCACGGTTTTCACGCCTGCTTCGGCATACACACCCTCGCGTTTGTCCATCAGTTTTTTATACAGCGCATCAATTTCAGAAAAGCAATCTTCAGGAGCACGGTGGGTATCAAAAAAATTGCCAAAGCCGCCAATAGCCTTAAAAAGCTCAATCGGCGTGCCGTCCTTATGCTCCGCCTCGAGCGTCACATAAATGTAACTTCTAGGCGAGGTATGATGTCCTGAATACCCGTCAGACGTGTAGATAATTTTGTCCATCGAGTCCGCAGAGACCGCAATTCCGCGGCTTTTTATGTTTGGACACTGCTTAACGATGTACGAATCCAAAGCCTGAATAAAATCGATGTAATCTTTTTGCGCCGTCGGCTCAACGATTTTGTTCACTGGAAAATAACCAGCCGAAAATGCAGGAATCGCCGCCGATTTTTTGCCAGCGTGTTTTCCGAGAAACTCCGCATTTTCGGTCGCCGCTTTCAAAACAAGGTCTGCCGCCGTTGCCGAATATTCCGCTGTCGACGAAAAACCGTAAACACCGTTTTTGTACACTCGCGCATTCACACCCGAAGCACACACGCTTGAGTTCGCCGTGATAATTCCGTTTGAAAGCACAATTTTTGTCTGCTGATTTTCCTGCGCCCGAAGCTCTGTTCTGCAGCCGTCAGCAAACAGCGCCGTTTTTTCCTTAAATAAATCTTCTATCATATCAACTCCAAAACTACATTCCGCGCTTATTTTGTTTCCAAAAACACATTTTTTATGATTTGGTACAGCGCACGCCCCGCTTTTCCGCGATGAGAAATTTCATCTTTTTGCGAATCTGAAAGTTCTGCCACCGTTTTGCCATATTGCGAAATCACAACAAGCGGGTCATAACCAAAGCCGCCCGAGCCTGCCGCATCTTCGATTTTTTCGATGAGCGCGCCCTCCATCGTTTCCTGCACGGCAAAAAATCGGTCAAAACCCGCGTAACACACCAGCGCACACGAATAATGGCACGAGCGCGGACCGTTCAAATACGGCGCAGCGGGCAGTTTTTCGCCATTCAACAGCACATTGTTGAGCTGCTCAATCAAAAGCCGATTTTGCTCAGCTTGCGGGATTTTTTTGCCGTCCGCCCTCCCCTGCGGGAATTGCGCACCCGCATACCGAGACGAAAAAAGCCCCGGAACGCCGCCCAGCGCATCAACGCAAATGCCCGAATCATCAGCAATAACGGGCGCATGAACGATGTCCCAAAGAGCTTTTGCCTTTATAAGACTGTTTTCAATAAAAGTTGAGCCAGTTTCATCAGGATTGAAATCGATATTTTCATCTTTTGGAATCACAATTTGAAATCCGCTGAAAATCCGTTCCATTTCCTTTTTTTTATGCTCGTTTCCAGTTGCAAGATATATTTTCATACAGGATATGATAATAACTTTAGCGCACTGTGTCCATAGCACCATTATTCTTCGGAATACGGAATATTCAAAACGCGCTCAATGATATGACGGCGCAATGCTTGGTGCAACAAAGCAGTAACCTGCCTTGTGTTCACGCCCATAATTTCGGCGATAACGTGATTGGTCGGCGCTATTTTCAATTTTCGTTCTGCACGCAAAAGAGCATTTTTCTCAATCCACAGCCGCGTACAATTTTCATAGCGACGGCGCAAAAATTGCACACGAAAAGAATCAACGTGCACATCGCCATTTTTGATTTTTTGCAGTGCAATCGCATATTTTCTATGAAAAAAATACGAATTATCCCGCGTTGCCACATTTTTTTCGCGATTTTTCAGCCGACGAGAAAGCGAAGCGTTCAAAATCACTATTTTTTCTCTGAGTTCATACTCGTCAATGCCAGAAAAATGAGCAATGTACGCAATTTGTTCTTCCGAAATGTAATGGCAGGCTTTCAAAGCAACTGCCAAAGCCGCTTTTTGTGCAATGTTCAAATCACGGCGGCTCACTTCGTCAATCACAAGCGATGTACTCTCATAACGCGGAATGGGCTCTGCAAACGCCATTTCACCGTAATCAAAAACAATTTCGTCTGCATTTTTCATTTCCTCGCGGAAACTGCACAACACGGTCGCTTCATTTTGATGACGGCTATCTTTTAGTTTTCGCCATGACCGCAATTCTTTTTTGAGACTGAATATCAAAAAAGTGGCGAATTTTCCGCGAGAAACATCACATTGGTTTATGATTCTGCAAACGCGATTAAAATTCATCATAAAAAAATTCATTGCATCGTCATAATTGAGACCAAAATAACAGCGCGATGAAACAAAAATCTCAAAGATTTTCCAAACAGCTTGAGTTTCACTTATTCTGCCGCTCAAAAAATCCCGATAAACTTTTTCTAGTTCAAATCTGCTCTCCATAATGAGCACTATTTTGAACTATTAGAAAAAAATATGCTAAATCGCAGCGCACGTATTTTTTCCTTCAGATACGAATGATTTTTAGAGTTTTCCTTTTGTATAGTAACGAATTAGAGCACTTTCGCAAATTCTTTTAAAATTTGAGGAATTACAGTATCAATTTTTCCTTCCATACTTAATCCCGACGCATTTTTGTGCCCGCCGCCGCCAAATTTTGCAGCAATCGCGCTTACATCAACAGAATCTCGGGAGCGGAATCCCGCCGTGCACGAATTTTCGGTTTCCTGACGCACAAAAAGCACCGCTTCAACGCCTTCCACCGAAAGAAGCAGCGAATAAAGCGCATCAGAATCGCGCCCTTCCGCACCAAACTTTTTTGTGTCTTCCATCGTTTCGTATGTGACGCACAATTTGTTATTGTAATACCGCTCCGTTCTCGAAAGCATAATCGCAAGCAATTTCCGCGTCGAAAACGGTTTTCCGCCCGACATTTCATCGTAGATTCGGCGAGGATTTGCCCCCGCTTCCACCAGCCGCGCCGCACTCTTAAACGTCTCCGCCGAATCTTCTGCCAAAAATCTAAAATGACCGGTATCTGTTGAAAGCCCAAAAAAAAGCTGCCGCGCCGTCTGTGTATCCATTTTTCCCGCCAAACGCTCATAAAGCTGTTGCACCAGCAAACACGCCGCAGGCGCAGACGGGTCAATAATGTACGTTGCCCAAGACGCATCTGCCGTTTTGTGATGGTCGATAATAAACGTGTCGAAGCCCTTTATATCGCCGTCAATATCGCCCAACCGCGAAAGTTCCGAACAATCAACAATGATAAGTCCGGTTTTATCGCGCTCGGCTTGCGTCATAAAATCAAGCGTATTGGAAAATCGGGAAGCGTATTTTTTTATTTCTGTGCGCTTAAACGGACCGGCAGAAAGCAACTGATACGGTTTTCCAAACTGTTCTATCAAATTCGCCATACCAATACAGCACGAAATACAATCGCCGTCAGGCTCTTTATGACCTGCTATTATAAAAAAATCGTGATTTTCAACAAATGTTTTAAAAAGAGAACACTGTTCATCGTTGAGAATTTCCATTTTCAACTATCCTTTCATCAAAAAATTTCTGAAAAAAATGTACCAAAAATACTCTCTCATAATTTCTGAAACACCGTCATTTTTCGCAGTGCATCATAGTCTAATTGAAAATCAAAAATAAGTAAACAATCAAAAAAATGCGCCTGTGCTTTTTTCACAGACGCAAATTGTTAAAAATTAAAACTACTCTTCAAGCTCAACGCTTTCAACGCCTTCCGCGGAAATCTTTGAACCATACTTCAAAACACCCCAAATATGGTCGTTCTTATCCTCTGGAATGTTCAACACAACTTTGTAGAACGAGCCGTCTTTTTTGATAACCGTAATGTACGGTGTGAGCTGACGTGGAAGAAATCGGACATTAAGCTGACATGGACGGTCTTTGAGCCACTGTTTTGGAACAACAACCTGACCGATTGCAAGCCCCGCTTTTGCGTACTTTACAACATAAGCGTCTTTTGTTTCCAAAATCCTGTAAATCACAGCACTCTTGTAAGAGTAAGCTGACTCATTGTCGCCATGCTTCCAACTTGCCGTTGCAAAAGTCGGCAATACCATGCAAAGCGCAACCAACGCTGCCAATACGAACTTCTTCATATTTTCCTTCCTTGCGGTCTTATAATGCTCATTGCGTTAAATCAACGCGAGCATTATCGCCTTTATTGTATGCTTTCTGTTTTCAGCCTGCTCCCAGACCTTGCTCTGAGACGACTCGAAAACTTCTTCGGTAACTTCTTGACCTTTCACAGCTGGCAAGCAATGCAAAAATATGGTTTGAGCGTTGCCTGTCGAAGCCATCAAGTCTGAATTCACCTGAAAAGGGGAAAGCAGACGGGTGCGTTCATCCTTGAGCGCTTCTTCACCCATTGAAACCCATACATCAGTATACAAGCAATTCGCACCTTTTACAACAGAAATTTCATCAGAAATTGAAATCTTTGCACCAGATTTTTCAGAAAAAGGCTTACAAATATCCACTATTTCTTTATCAGGAAATAATTTCTGCGGACTAAAAATTGAAAAATCAATTCCGAGTTTTGATGAAATCAACATAAGACTTCGTGCCACATTATTGCGTCCGTCCCCGCAAAACGCCATTTTCAGCCCTTTAAGACTGCCGAATTGCTCTTTGAGCGTCATTACGTCCGCCAATGCTTGCGTGGGGTGAAACTCGTCGGTCAAGCCATTGATGACAGGAATACCCGAAAACTCGGCAAGTTCTTCGGCATGCTGCTGCTTAAAACCGCGGAACTCAATCGCACTAAACATTCTGCCCAAAACGCGCGCGGTATCCTTTACGCTCTCTTTTCCGCCAAGCTGAATGTCGTCGGTGGACATAAAAACGGGGTGTCCGCCCTCCTCGCCGAATGCTGTTTCAAACGACGAGCGGGTGCGCGTGCTGCGCTTCTCAAAAATCAGCGCGATTGTTTTTCCCAGAAAACGCTGGTGAATTTCGCCCGCGTGAGCCTGTTTTTTTACCAAAAATGCGTAATCAAGGATTTTCAAAATCTCCTCGGGAGTATAATCAATCCAATTCAAGAGCGACCGTCCCTTAAACGGTGTATCAAATTTTTCAGCAGCAATAGCCATAATTTTTCTCCTGTGCGTGTAATCAGATAGACGATATTGTATATTTTTGCAAGAATTATGTAAAGATGTGCAAAAATATGCAAAAATCATTTTTCCGATTCAATCCTCTGTGCCAATGCGCACCTAGCCCGTCGCTCAGTTTCTTCTGTCATTTCGTATTTTTTTCTCTGCGGACTCTCCGACAACGTGCGCGAACACTCCGCCGATGTGTGCGAACTCTCCGCCGATGTGTGCGAACACTCCGCCGATGTGCGCGAACTCTCCGCCGATGTGCGCGAACTCTCCGCCGATGTGCGCGGACTCTCCGCCGATGTGCGCGGACGCTCCGCCGATGTGCGCGAACACTCCGCCGATGTGCGCGAACTCTCCGCCGATGTGAGCGGACTATCCGCCGATGTGCGCGAACTCTCCGCCGATGTGAGCGGACTCTCCGCCGATGTGCGCGGGCATTTTTCTAGGAAGAAAGGGAACACCGAATTACTTTTTGGAGAGGGTGTCGAGGAATTTTTTGGTGATTTCGGCGATTTCGGCAATCGGGGCATACATACGGTACGTTTTCGGCACGCTTTTGGTGAAGATTTCGCCGTAGCGTTTTTCGACAATGCGTTTATCGAGCACCGTGATTGTGCCGCAATCGTCTCCGCGGCGCATAAGCCGACCGAATCCCTGCCGAAATTTGATGACTGCCTGAGGCACGCTCAAGTCCATAAACGCCGAGCCGCCGTTTTTTTCGGCAAGTTCTGCGCGCGCGGCAAAAACGGGGTCGTTCGGCACTGAAAACGGCAATTTGACGATGATAACCTGCGAAAGCGATTCTCCGGGCACGTCCACGCCTTCCCAAAACGAATCGGTGGCAAAAAGCACGCTCGTTGCGTCGTTTTTGAACGTCTCAAGCAAGCGAAATCGGTCGTCGTCGCCCTGCTTCAAGAGCGTGATTGCGTGTTCGGCAAGGGAAGGCGACACGGCGACGGCGGTGCGGCGAAGTGCGTCGTACGCGGTAAAAAGCACAAGCGTTCTGCCATCGGCGGCAATGCACAAATCGCGGATTGCCTCTTCGGAATATCGCTGGAATTGCTCGGCTTCGGCAGAAAGCGGCATTGGAGCGTCAGACGGCACGGAAAACAGAACGCGCGTTTTGTACGGAAACGGCGATGAAAATTCGCCGAAGATGATTCGGTTTTCGGGAGAAAGCGACGCCCCCGTTCGAGAAGCCCAGAAATCGAACGAGCCTTGGATTTTTAGCGTGGCAGACACGCACACGACGCTTTCAAGGCTTGAAAACACGCCCTCGTGCATAGTCGGCGCAATGTTCAATGGCGTTTGAGAAAGCACGACAAACGTGCTGTTTTCCTCAGGTCCGCTGCTGACGGAAGTCGCTTTTTGAAGCCAAAACACGCTGTTTTCCTGTTCTTTCCACGCCAAAAATCCCTTGAGGATTTCCACAAATCCCGTTAAGCGATTGAGGACATTTTTTGTTTCCCACACGGCTTGGATTTCGTCGTCTTCGTCTTTGACACCCTCAAGAATTTTTTTGACCGTCGATACAAAAGACAAAACCGCCTTTGAAAGCTCGTCGGCTTTTTTGAGAAATTGCGGCAAAAGATGTTCGCTTTGAGCGCACAAGCGGAGCGTCTGCTCTTTTTCGAGGAGCGGCAATGCGGCTTCGTCGAGCGCGTCCACGGCGGTCTTTACGTCGTCCACGGCGGCGGCGATGTCGTCCCGCGCATTTTCGGCAGTCGATAATGCCATCACGGTGAACAAAAATCCGCTCGCATGCCGTCTGCCTTCGCGATACAAAAGCGAGAGCTGCTTAAAGAGCGAAAAGCGCGTCAGACGGCGGCTGAAAAAACTCGTTGCGCTTTCTTCAATGCCGTGCGCTTCGTCAAAAATAACGCGGGAATACGGCGGCAAAACGGCGGTTTCATCAAAGCCAATGCCCTCTTCGCGCGCGGCGATGTCGGCAAAGAAAAGATGGTTGTTCACAATGAGAATCTGCGCGTCGGCGGCTTCTTTTCGGATTTTTGCCACAAAACAATTATCGCGGAACGGGCATTTTAGCCCCATACACGCATCTGATTCGGAGTTGACGCGGCTCCACGTGCCGTCGGAAACGGGGGCGATTAAGTCGGCGCGGTCGCCCGTTTCGGTGTTTTTTGACCATTTGTAAATCATTTCGACTTCGGCAATTTCGTCGTCAAAAAAATCGCGCTCGTCCATCGCGTCCGAAAGTCTGCGGCGGCACACATAATTCTGCCGTCCTTTCAGCAGCACGGATTTCACGGCTTTTTCTGCGATAACGCTCGCGGCTGGCACGTCCTTTTCGGCAAGCTGCTGCTGCAAGTTTATCGTCCCCGTGGAAATCACGACTCGCTCGCCGTTTTCGCTTGCCCACAAAATTGCGGGAATCAGATACGCAAAACTTTTTCCGACACCCGTGCCCGCCTCAAAAATACCGATTTTGTTTTCGTTAAACGCTTTGCAAATGCTTTTGAGCAGTTTTATCTGGCTAGGACGCTCCTCAAAGTTCTTTTGTTTTTTGGCAAAATTGCCGTCTTTTGAAAGGAATTTTGCGGCGAAATCTGCGTCAATCGGAACGATTTTCTTTTTTTTCGGGATTTCCAGCACGGCATACACGTCGGTTGCGCTGTTATTGATGATGAAAAAGCCCTTCGCCGCACTGTTTGCCCTGCTTGCCACCGCCATATCTGCGCTCGACGGCTTGAGATTTCCGCTCGGGTGATTGTGAATGAGCACATCGCACTCGCTTTCCGCCGCCGATTGCACAAGCACTTCGCTGTCTGTGCCGCGAGCGGCCGCCTCCACGCTGACAATCACGCCATCATCATCGGCATAGCCTGCAAAAAAAACTTCCGCGCCGCCCGCCTCTTCAATTTCATCGCGCAAAACCGAAATCGCCTCTGCGCTAAACCGTTTTTTTATATCCATATAGAATGCTCTTTTGCCCAAATCTATCTTTATTTATTGAGCACAAAACGCTCCACCGCAAGCGCAACGCCGTCGTTTTCGTTTGAAGCGGTTACATAATCAGCAATGCTCTTTACACGTTCAACCGCGTTTTCCATCGCTACCCCCGTGCCCGCCGCCTCGAGCATCGAAATATCATTGCAGCTGTCGCCGAACGCGATGATTTCCGCCGCGCTGATTTGAAGCATTTGAGCAAGGCGCAGAACGCTCTTTCCTTTGTCCACGCTCGGATTCATAAACTCCAAAAAGAACGGCTTGGAGGTCGTCATATACAACTCGTTTTTTATGATTGGCTTCCATTTTTCCTCTATCACTTTGATTTTTTCGGGACTTTGCAGCACGATGACTTTGACCACATCGCTTTTGATATACGCCTTAAAATCGCTCGGCACGATGATGTTCATTCCCGTAATCTGCTTTTCGATGTCGGTGTATTCGTTCATCTCGCTCGCAATAATATCATCGCCGATGTATGTATGGATAAACGCACCCTCCGCCTTGCTCATCTCAAAGAGCTTATGCACCGCCTCTGCGCTCATTCCCGCCGAAAACAGCTCATTGCCATTTACGCAATCCGTGATTTTTGCGCCGTTAAACGACACGATAAATCCTCCGTGCTTTTCCAATTCCAGTTCTTTGGCAATCGGCTTCACCGCAAAATCGGGGCGACCCGAAGCCAAAACGACTTTCACCCCCGCCGTCTGCGCTTCCAGCAACGTTTTTTTTGTCCGCACAGAAATCGTTCGGTCATTTTTCAGTAGCGTATCGTCCAAATCCAGCACAATCATTTTATAGCTCATCATTTTTCTCCCGTCTGTTTTGCACATTCTAGCGGATTTTCCCCCGCGTGTCGATACAAGCCGTTTTTCAGAACTGCCTTATTCTTTTACAAAGCAAAAAAATTATCAAAAGCATAGAAAAAACTTTATATCCGTGATACTATCCACAAAATGAACAAGATAATGATTTTTAACTATTGCTCTATCCCCATTTTTCTCATTATTTTGTGTACCACGTTTATCCGAAAAACCACAAAACGCCTTCCCAATCGGCTTTTTATCCTCATCATCTGCGTGTCGATGTTTTCGGTATTCGTGGACTTGTTCGCGGACGGCTACAGCGTGAGACTGCCTCTTTCAAAGGCACAACTCGCCATTGTAACGATAGCAAATTATCTCTATTTTATCACCCGAAATGCGATTGCCCTGCTCTATTTGTTTTTTTTGTTTGCGCTCACCAGAACGGGATTTCACCGGCAGTCAAAAGCGGCGAAAATTGCGCTCGCTCTGCCGTATCTTGCAGTGTTGCTCGTGCTTTTTACCAACCCGATTCATCACAAAGCATTTTTGGTAAACGCAGACACAGGATATGAGCGACAGCCGCTTTTGGCGGTGTTTTATACCGCTTCGATTTTTTATTCGCTGTGGGGGTGCGCTCATCTGATTCATTGCGCGCGGATTTTGCGCACGGGAAAATGGCTGGCGCTGATGTCGATGTATCTGCTGTCGTTTACGGGCATCTTGCTTCAGCTCTTTTTCCCCAATTTCTTGATTGAGATTTTTGCAACCGCCGTGGCATTTTTGCTCGTCGTGCTGCTCGTGTTGCGCCCCGAAGAAATCACCGATTCAAACGTCGGGCTGCCGAGTTGGAAAGCATATTGCGATGAGATTTTCAAAATTGTGAAACTGCGCCGCCCCGTGCAGATTAACGTGATGCGCTACATAAATGCTTCCCAAGTGCGCGATTATTTGGGTGAACAGCGCTTTTACGATTACATTCTGCGCTGCGTGAAAACGCTCGAGGGCTATGAACACCGCGCAAAAATCATTGTGGATTTGTATTATGAAGCGCCGGGCACGTTCTATTTTATCAACACCGCGCCGCAGAATCGCTCTCTGGATTTCAACCGCATTTTCTCCGAAGTAACCGAAGAAATCCGCAACGCCACCAAAGACTTTGAGCAATTCGGTGTTCATCTCATTCCGAAAATGTGCATCATTTTGTATCCCGACGACATTGCGCGCGAAGAAGAAATTATCCAACTCGGGCACACATTCCACGACCTGATGACAGAAAAACAGCAGATTATCCGCGCCGCTGACCTCGTAGGCACACGCCGATACAATCTTGAAACGAACATCACCTCGATTTTGAGCCGCGCCATTACCGGAAGCAGTTTTGAGATGTATTATCAGCCGATTGTGCGCCTTCGTGATTGCAGATTCTGTACGGCAGAAGCCCTCATTCGCTTAAACGACAGCACCTTCGGCAAAATCCCGCCGTCGTTTTTTATTCCGAACGCCGAAAAGAACGGGCTTATCGTGAGCGTCGGCGATTTTGTCATCGAATCCGTCTATCGCTTTATTTCCACGCACAATATGAGCGAACTCGGACTGGATTACATCGAAGTTAATCTGTCGATGGCGCAGATTTTTCAGAGCGATTTGCTTGAGAAAATCCACCGATTACAGCAAAAATACGGCGTGAACCCCGCAAACATCAATTTTGAAATCACCGAAACCACTTACGGCGACATCAGCGACCTTGCCAGCGAAAACATCGCGCAGCTCGTCAGCGAAGGCTATTCGTTCTCGCTCGACGATTACGGCACGGGATATTCCAATATGCAGCGCATTGTCAAACTGCCTCTCTCGCTCGTGAAACTCGACAAAAGCCTGATTGACGAAATGGAAAATGAAGACGGAGAATCCGTCGTGAGAAACACCATCAAGATGATGCAGGACATCAAAAAGCTCGTGCTTGCCGAGGGCGTAGAAACAAAATCGCAACTCGACGCTCTCACGGCGATGGGCTGCGATTACATTCAGGGATTTTATTTTTCCCGTCCGCTCCCCGAAGACGAATTCGTCCATTTTCTTACATCAAAACTCCAGCACTGACGCGATTTCCCACAAACCATTTTTCCGCTCAAAAATCGCAACGTTATCCGCCTGAAATTCCGCCTGCAATCCTTGTTCGTTGAGCACGATGAGCGCTTTTTGCACCGCGCCGGCAGGTATATCGCGGTTTGCCACCGTGATATGCGGCGTGAACGCCCTCGCGTCTTTTTTGGTGCACCGCGGACACTCGGCGGTCAATGCCGAAAACACCGCGTCGCGCAATACCGTCCACTCAAGCGAGCACTCCACGCGGGCGAACACCGTGCGCTCGGCAAAAGCCCCGTAGCCGTCAATGCGCGCCGTAAAGCGCAAGTCGCAAGCGCGCGGCAGCACACCGTTTTGCAAGGCGCGCTCAATGTCTGCCGTGCAAAATTCCTCGCTCAAGCGAAACGGCGGAATGAGCGTAACGTGAAGCGGTGTTTTGTGCCCGCTCTTGCACCCGAATGCGCCCGCCATATATCTGCGGCTTTCCTCAATGTCCGCTCTCAAATCGTCGCTCGGCAGCACGCCCAGAAAATGCGTCTGCTGAGGCTGTGTGTGTGTTTGTTTCATACGTTCATTCTATCACATTTTCGCATCTTCACGGCAAAAATGCGCGTTCTTCAAAAAGAATTTGTTCACCGACTGCTCGGACGCTGAATTCCTGAAAAAGAATTCACTCACCGACTACTCGGACAACGAATTCCTGAAAAAGAATTCACTCGCCGACTGCTCGGACACTGAATTCTTGAAAAAGAATTCGCTCACCGACTGCTCGGACAACGAATTCCTGAAAAAGAATTCGCTCGCCGACTGCTCGGACACTGAATTCTTGAAAAAGAATGACTTTGACAACACCAAAAATATAGCATATAGTATCTTTGTTCAGAAACCGTAAACATTTGATATAGCAATGGGCTTAAGCCCATTGTCACATCGCGGTTATTGAACAGGTCTATTATCTCTTTGCCGATGTGTTCGGCATACATCACAATTTTTATTGAGGAGAATCAAAAAATGAAAAGGGTAAATCGAGATAGCGCGATTACGGCGATTGATACGCTGGCGCTGAATGTGGCGGAATTGCTCAAGCAGTTGAGCGAGACGGACGAGAATGTTGCGTTTATCCGCGCAAAAATTACGGAGCTGCAGCAGCTTTTGAACAGCGCAATCAAGCGCGACAAGGTGTATTCTGGGCTGGACGAGGCAGACCGCGAGCGCGATGAGGTGCTCAAGAAGATTGACGCGACGCTAAACGGTTTGGCGGCATTGCCCGTGAACGAGATTGCGGACGCGGCGAAGGTGCTTCTGTTGGAGTGGAAAAAATACACGCTGTCGATTTCGGGCGAGGGGTACGAAAAGGAATCGTCGCTTATCGAGAGTTTTTATGCAGACGCGCTCAAGCACAGTGCAGAGATAAAGGCTCTTCCCGGTTTTCAGATTTTGCTCGATGCGCTTCGTGCCAAGGAGGACGCGTTTAAGGCGAAGACGGACAGTTTTGTAAAGGCGCAGGCGGCAGGGGCAAAGAGTGCCACGGCGATAAAAAAAGAATTGATTGCGTTTATCAATTCGTGTCTTTTGCCGTATCTTGAATCGATGGTTATTATTAAGGGCGGGGTTTACGAGTCGGTTTCAAAGGAACTTTCCGTGCGATTGTCGCGGCTCTAGCGCAAACTCGATTTCGTCGAGGCGGTCGGTGATGGCTTTTCGCCGACCC
>ERZ842401.3062-NODE-3062-length-21240-cov-4.118574_pt1 | contig 21240 bp, 19 predicted proteins | sample MGYA00521270_ERZ842401 | MGnify/ENA primary metagenome ERZ842401 (study PRJEB31892, sample SAMEA3878208) | bioreactor metagenome | biome: Moose rumen | place: Sweden | collected 2011-10 | study: EMG produced TPA metagenomics assembly of the PRJEB12797 data set...
AATTGTTTTAAAACAATTTCTTGTCTGGCGAAGCCAGATTTCTGCGGATGTTTTCATTAATTATCCGCAGAAAGTCATAGTTTTTTGTGGGTGCGCAGAACAAATAAGCTCATATTCATTTTGCATATTTCCTTCTTTAGAAAATTATTCCTGATCTGCTGTGTCAGTTTTCACTGAAACATCAGCTCCTGTAATATTGACATTCTTGTTTACTTTTGCATCATATGTGTTTGCACGCATAATTTCTGTAAAGTCTACGCCTGTGGCTTCGCTCATGGTGTCAAATACCTGCTTCATTACAATAGGCATATTTGCTGAGATACGAGCAGCACCTCCCTCGCTTCCCTCACCTGTTTCGTATATATTGATTTTATCAATTTGAGAAAGAGGTTTTGCGATTTCAGCAGCGATTTCAGGCATTACCTTAATCATCATCTCAGCCATTGCGGCACCATTATATTTACGATAAGCTTCAGCTTTTTTCTCCATCGCCTCAGCTTCGGCTAAACCTTTAGCTTTGATGGCCTCAGCTTCAGCTTTACCTTTGGCTGCAATACCAGCTGCCTCTGCATCATATTTTGCTTTTATACCAGCAGCCTCCTGCTCTGCCGCAAATTTCTGTGCCTCAGCCTGTGCCTTCTTGGCATCTGCTTCACGTTCTTGTTCATACTTAGCAGCCTCTGCTTTCTTCTGTCTTTGAACTAATTCAGCTTCAGCTTTTTTCTCTGCTTGATATTTCTCAGCATCAGCCTGCTTTTCGATTTGAGCAGCTAACTCTTGTTGCTTTACAACAACTTCTTTTTGCTTGAGTTCTGCTTCACGCTCTGCCTTTGCGATTTGGGCATTAACAGTAGCGGTCTCTATAGATTTCTGCTGTTCCTGTTGTTGGATTGAGTATGCAGCATCAGCAACAGCGTTTGCAGTATCAGCCTGCTGCTTCAGCTCAGCCTGTTTAATGGCAAGTGCATTATTCTTTTCAGCAATTTCTGTCTGAGCTGTAACCCTAGCATCATTTGCAGCCTTGTCAGCTTCTGCTTGAGCAATGGCCACATCTCTATCAGCTTGTGCCTTTGCAATTGCCGCATCCTTTTTGATCTTTGCTGTGTTATCCATACCAAGATCGTTAATAAGGCCATTTTCATCAGTTACGTTCTGAATATTGCATGATAGGATTTCGATACCTAACTTATTCATATCCTTAGATGCTTTTTCCATAACCTGGTCTGAAAAGCTGTCCCTATCAGTATTTATAACCTTTAGAGAAAGAGTACCAATGATTTCACGCATATTACCTTGTAAAGAATCCTGTAAATCCATGGTAATCTGATCTGGATTCTTATTTAGGAAGTTTTTAGCTGCTAATTGAATCGAAGCAGCATCGGTTCCTATTCTAACCTTTGCAACAGCATCAACATTTACATTGATGAAATCATTTGTTGGAACTGACTGTTCAGTTTTGATGTCTACTGTCATCTGTCCAAGATACAGCTTATCAACACGCTCGAAGAATGGAATTTTGATTCCAGCTCGGCCAACTAAAATTCTTGGATTCTTGCGAAGACCTGAAATAATATACGCTCTATCTGGCGGAGCCTTTACATAACCTGCCACAATGATGAGCACTAGAACAATAATAAGTGCAAAAATTGGAATTAATCTCATAATATCCATAATGTCCTCCCTATGATAAAAATGTTTATCGAGTATTTATTTACTCGAATTTCTTTTGTTGTCTATATTTTAATATTCTAATCACCTTATATATATACAAACTTTAGCGAGATTTTACATTCTATTTTTCCATTCTCGAAAAATACTTTGTGAAATTATAATCTTTTATATCCTAGCTGCTCCTAAGGTCTTATACTTGCGCACAATTGGCTCCAATAGTATTATAATTTTATAAGAGAATCTGGGCATTCTGGAATTTTAAAGGTTTTATTTTGCCTTATCGGTGTCAAAACATAGTATAGGGGGGAAAGAAAATGAACATATTATGGCATGACAGGAAACGGTATTTTGGTTTACCTATAAGCTTTACAAAGTATAGTGTCAGTGAGGATAGATTGTTTGTGGAAACAGGCCTATTTAATCTCACTCAGGATGAGGTAAGACTTTATAGAATTTTGGATTTATCATTAAAAAGAACCTTTGGACAACGTATTTTTGGTGTTGGATCTATTCTTGTGACATCATCTGATAAGAGTCTAAAGAATTTTGAAATTAAAAATGTTAAAAACCCTGCCAATGTAAAAGAAATGCTTTCTACAATGGTTGAGACAGAGAGAGATAAAAAACGTGTTGTATCTAGAGAATTTATGGATGCAGATAATGTTGATGATGAGACAGATTGAGAATAAAATTAGATGAAATTGAACTATAATAAGGATCTATCTTAGAGAGCCTTATTATAGTTCCTTTGATTACATTTTATCTTTTACCAAAACCACAATCGATTGGTACAAAAATTCTTTCATATAATCCACGTTCTCCTGGAATTTCATAGAATCGTCCCTTGAACTTTCGGTTCTTTGGTTTATATTCTGTGAAATAAGTGAAAATCAAATCATTCCATTCATTTCCTTTTTCTAATATTGCTTTAGCAACATCTTGTTGAAATTGTTCGTCGTGTATTAGCTCGCTAAAGTCTCTGGCATTTTCAGATTGCTTTTTTTCAACAACCATCCCAACTCGGATGTTCTCTTTTGCTTGGGCTTTTGGAGTCATTATGCCTTCCCTCCTAGCCAGCATTGCTACTGAAGCTGTGCCACTGCTGAGGTAGTAGCCGCCATCTACATATACATACATCGGCTTGCTTTCGCCAGTATCGTTATTAGTCATTGCATATTCAACAATAAAGCAGCAATCTAACTGATTCTCAATCTTCGTGAGATAACTATAAAGATAGGATGTTATTATGGCTACTAGCATGCCACCTAAAGATATAGATGCATAGATTTCAATCCGCGTGTTTCTAATGGCCAAAAGCGGACCTAGGACAAAACACAATATACCAACAGCCATAATAATAGTTGGCAGTGGATTTTTGCGACGACTCGAAACGAGAGAGCGCATGTAAAAATGTGAAAGGGAAAAGGTATTATTTACCTTAAATGAATTATCCATAAAATCCTCCATGTTATACTAAGTTTTTTATCTATTTTTTTATACCTCCCAAACACCAGCAAACCATGGAGGCAACTTCATTAATGGCTCAAGCTCTATATTTTCATTTGTTTTAATTAAACATTCTTTTTGGGCATAAGATTCAGACAGCTTATACTCCGCTTCCTTGTCGCTCACATTGCATATTATGAGAAGTTTTCTATCATTGTACTGCCTATCATATGCGAATACCTGCTCATGGTCCTTATCGAGTAAATGATACATGCCGTATACTATTATTTCTGACCAATCGCTTTCTCTTCTTAGCTGGATTAACTTTTTATAATAGTAAAATACTGAATTGTCATCTGCAAGCTCTTTTTTGGCATTAATAAGTTTGTAATTCGGATTGACACTTATCCATGGCTCTGCCTTTGAAAATCCAGCATTTTCTGTATCATCCCACTGCATTGGTGTTCTAGCATTGTCTCTTCCTTTTGCAGCAATACCATCCATTAGTTCTTTATATGATAAATGCCCTCCTTCAACTAAATCCTTATACGCATTAATGCTTTCTATATCTCGGCATTCTTCGATTTTTGTAAAAGGAAAATTTGTCATACCAAGTTCTTCACCCTGGAAAATATATGGCGTACCTTTCATCATATGTAAAACCGTAGCTATACATTTTGCCGACTCTTTAGAATCATCTCCCAATCTAGACACGATTCTAGGTTGGTCGTGATTATCCCAGTACAGAGAATTCCATGCCTTGTCCTCTAGTTCTGTTTGCCATTTGCTGAGATTTGCCTTTAAATCTGGTAGATAAAATCTCTTTGTAGTCCATTTACCTTTTTCGTCGTAGTCTAGGCTAGTATGCTCAAACTGAAAGACCATGTTTAACTCGGTCTCATCCAAATTGGCATATTTTTTTGCTTCTTCAACGGTGACTCCCGCACATTCGCCCACAGTGAGCAAATCATATTTTGAGAGAACGCGATTTCTCATTTCCTGTATATATTCGTGAACCCTTGGTCCGTTTGTGGTATTAGATAAATCTCCATAGAGACCATCGCCTTCGACTTTTCCATCTGGAAGTCCTGGCACTTTAGAAATCATGGATATTACATCCATTCTGAACCCATCGATTCCTCTTTGGCACCACCAGTCCATCATGTTGAATACTTCATCTCGAACTTTTGGATTATCCCAATTCAAATCCGGCTGTTTTTTGGAAAAGCAATGAAGATAATACATTCCAGTTGTATCGTCAAACTGCCACGCCGATCCAGAGAAACATGAGCCCCAATTGTTTGGTTCCTTTCCGTCTTTTGGCTCCCTCCATATATAATAATCCCTCTTTGGATTGTCCTTTGATGATTTGCTTTCTATAAACCATTTATGCTCATCTGAGGTATGATTTACAACCAAGTCCATAACAATTTTCAGACCTAATTCGTGAGCCTCTTTTAAAAGCAAATCAAAATCCTCTAGGGTACCAAACTCATCCATAATATCCTGATAGTCAGATATATCATATCCCATATCATCATTTGGAGATTTATAAATCGGATTTAGCCATATTACATTTATTCCTAAGTTCTTTAGATAGTCTAGCTTAGAACGAATCCCATTTAAATCGCCTATACCATCTCCATTTGAGTCACAAAAAGACCTTGGATATATTTGATAAATTACGCTCTCTTTCCACCATGCTTTTTCTGTCTGCATTTTATCCCCCTTTAGTAATTTATTATTAACTCATAAGCACTTCCCTTATTGTGCTTAACATATTATCAATATCTATAGGCTTGGCAATATGGCCATTCATACCTACATCGTGTGCCTTTTTTACGTCCTCTGAAAAAGCATTTGCTGTCATTGCAATTATCGGTATATTGGCCAAATCCTTGTCAGATAGCGCTCTTATGGCTTTTGCCGCATCGTATCCATCCATAACAGGCATTTGTATATCCATTAGCACTAAGTCATAATATCCATGTGTTGAAGCAGCTACTTTGTCCACTGCTTCCTTTCCGTTTTCCGCAGTATCAACAGTAAAGCCCTCATTGCTGAGGAGTGTCTTGGCTATCTCACGATTTATCATCATATCCTCTACAAGTAGAACTCTTATTTTACTAAAATCAATAGTCTTTGCTTGTGCAGATGCATTAGAATCCTCTTCCTCGGATTGTACTTCGCTTTCTTCCTGAAGCTTAAATTTTATATGAATTATAAACTCTGTTCCTTCGTCAGGTGCTGTATTTACTTCTATTGTTCCACCCATTAAATCAATAATGCTCTTGGTAATCGCCATACCTAGGCCAGTGCCCTGTATTCCACTGACAGTAGAAGTCCTCTCTCTTTCAAAAGCTTCAAAAACTTTTTCAGCAAATTCTTTTGTCATACCTATTCCACTGTCAGCAACTCTTAGTTCGTAATTTCCAAACTCATTATCCCCATCCTCAATTTGCCATAAAGATACTGTAACATTTCCGCCCTCTGGTGTAAATTTATAAGCATTTGACAACAAATTAAGTAGTACTCTGTTGAACCTATTTTTGTCACAATATACCAGACTATTTTTCACCTGCGAACTATTTACAGTGAAATCTATATTCTTCACTTCCATTTGGGTTGAGAACATGTCCTTTACATCTGCCAAACTCTTTTTTAAATCCACTGGTATAGGTTCAAGATCCATTTTCCCGCTTTCAATACGGCTCATTTCCAACACATCATTGATAAGCGCAAGAAGATGTTGACTAGATGTTTCAATTTTTTCCATATAGTCACGAAGGTCCCCTTCAGTGGTTCCCTCCTGCTTGGACAAATTGATATAACCTATAATGGCATTCATTGGCGTTCTAATATCATGCGACATATTAGATAAGAAAACGCTTTTTGCTTTGCTGCTCTCCTCAGCCTTTTTTCGCTCTAGTTCCGCATGTATTCTTTCCTTTTCCATTTCACCTTCTCTTTTTAGCATTGTCGCAAAGAGTGAAAAAAGCACAACTAATGCAATGACAACAACCAACATCTGTATGATACTAGCTCCCATAAGAAGCCCTACAACCGAATCAGATGTTGTTCCCATAATGCTACTTATTTTATCCTGCTCATAAAGTCTCATCCAAACATTGGTAGAAAAGAACAGCAAAAATAACATCATAATCCACATGACTGTAGATTTTCCAAAACGATGTGTGGTATCTCTTCTAAAAACTATCCAATAATAAAGAATGCCTAAAAGACTCCATACACCCAACATTAAATATGATTCTGTTGCCAATCCATTCTCTGAAAAAATATTTGGAATAAGCAGGAATAAAAATACACCCGAAAGACAGACCATTCCAACAATTGCTGACACTTTTGCTTGCATATTATTCTCATCTTTAGCTTTCAGGAAAGAGCATATAGAAATATATACATAGACTATTGCTACAGAAAGGGTTGATACATCCGCATTCCACCCTACTGCTGTTCGCCCAAGAAAGGCAATAGGCACTGAAATAATCATAATGCACCATATGGCATTACGTGGAACACCATTTTGTTCTTCGGAAAACTTCTGAGGCAATAAACCGTTTTCGGCCATTGTCTTTATTGTCCTTGACGCAGCGTGATAAAATCCAAAAACGCTTGTCGAAAGAGCGCAAAAAACTGCCAAACCAACCATTCTAAAGCCTGAATCGCCTAAAATGGCCTTTATGCTATAAAATACTGGCATTGAATTATATTCGTCAATCTCGGCTGCATTAGCAGCAACATGGCTTCCAGCTGCACCACTAAGAGCTAACAAAATATATACTATCATTCCCGCAAAAATAGAAGACGCAAGAATAACTGCCAAAACTTTTGAAGACAGATTTCTAATTCCCTTCTCATTTGTTACTGCTTCAAAACCTACGAATAACCAAGGTGCCAACATTGCAATGTTAAGGATTTGAATCCCTGGATTTACACCATTTGACGCAAATCCTGTTCCGTCAATCCTTATACCATTAACTAGAATAATTCTAATAAAAAGAACGAATACAGATACAAATAGCAATATTGCTAATATAGTCCTTATAATCTCAGCTATACGATTAGCATAGCTTTCTAGTAAACCAAAAATAATCATAACTATTATGGTGGCTAGAACCTCTCCACCATAAACATCATAACCTGCAATACTATAATGGAAACCAAATTGCAGTACATTTCCCACAAAATAACGGCCAATTAGAACAAAAGCTGTAGCATTGGCCCATAGCAAAGATATATACGCCATCCCTAAAGACCATATGGCTAAAAATGCATGATCCTCACCTATCTTTTTTTCGATAATCTGGTATGTTCCTATCCCTTCAGAATCTTGTTTAAAAAGATAAACATAGGACGCCCCTACCGCCAAAATCATCGCGGCTGATAAAACCAGCCCAATAATTGCGCCCACCTGACCCGCTTCAGGAAGAAATGTCGTGCCTGGCATAACAAATGAACCCCAGCCAATAATACATCCAAAGGCCAAGCCCCATGCAGCAATCGAAGAATAATTATTTGCTCTATTGTTTTCATTCATAAATATGCACCTCTATCTAGCACAGCTGTATAAAAGTCACATTTTGCTTCACTTGTTTAATTATAAACTATTTTACATAGTAACACACAAATGTTGCAAAATTATTATTCACTTGTGAAACTGTTCTTTTGCCTGAATAAAGTGATTGAGATGCCCAAAGTTGCCAACAAATAAAATAAACCATTAATGTAAAATAATGAATTTACATTAATGGTTTAGATACATCATTTTAATTCTCTTTAATTCTTTTTCCAGTCATATGCTCTATGTCAAGATCTAATACGTCAGTGCGTTCTGCACCACTTGCCATTTCTTTCTCTAGATGTTCTGCACTTGGAAAATATTTGGCTCCTAATAAACGTAGCTTCTCATCCTTCTGAGATTTGTCTGTTATTTCCTTGATTCTGCCAAAAGCTATAACACTAACAAAATGGTACCACCAATCATTTTCCTCTTTCACGCCTTCATTCATGACGCAGAATGATGCTTTATCGTGTTTTCGTATTGCATCAAGCTTGTGCCCAGACATAGCTGAGTGAAAGTATATATGTCCAGCTTCGTATACGTAGTCCATTGGAACTGTATAAGGATAATCATCATCACCTAGGACAGCTAATACTCCACGTTTTGCCTTCGTCAAAATATCAATGCACTCTTCCTCAGATATTTGTTGCTTAAAACGTCTCATTTCACGAAACATCGTTTTTCCTCCATCATACATGTTTAAAAAAAGAGAGGCTAAGCCTTTTTTGGCTATGCCTCTCCTTATTCTATCTATAAATAATCAATTTGCAAGTACCACTGCTTCATCCTTAAAAGTTGTTCCGCTGTAATCATGCTTGAAATAGACAACCTTATCCTGAACTGAAGGTGTTACGAACTCTCCATTTACATCAATCACAAGCTCAATCTCTGGGTCAAAGCTGCTAAGTGTCTTCATAAAATCCTTAATTTTCATTTTCGTCTCCTTCTGGCTAGCTACCTGCTAGCGTTATATAAAACACACTATTTCCAAAAACGCTGTTATGATATCACAGTTTCCCACTGATGTAAATACCCTATTTAATGTTATAATAAATTCATCAATTAGAAGGAGAAGATATAATGCAAAAAGAACGAATGAAAAAGGGTCTAATCTATGACCCAGGGGATGATAAAATAATGGACGAGCAGACTAAAACTCTCGAGCTCTTATATGATTTTAATGCAACAAGACCAGCAGAAATGGACAAAAGAAAACAGCTCCTAAAAAAAATGTTTGGCAAAATAGGTGAGGGCTGTTATATTGAGCCTCCATTTCATGCCAATTGGGCTGGCAAACATGTTTTTATGGGCAATAACTGCTATGCAAACTTTAATTTAACATTGGTTGACGATGGAAATATTTATATTGGTGACTATGTCATGTTTGGCCCAAATGTCACAGTTGCTACAGCCAACCATCCTATAGATCCAACACTTAGGCAAAAGGCTCTCCAATACAACAAAGAAATCCATATCGGTAACAACGTTTGGATTGGTGCAAATACGGTAATAGTCCCAGGAGTTAGTATAGGTAATAATTCCGTAATAGGAGCTGGCAGCGTTGTCACACGAAATATTCCAGACAATGTTATAGCATTTGGAAATCCCTGCAATGTAATAAGAGAAATTTCCGAAAGAGATAAAAAATATTTTTATAAAAACGAAGAAATAGACTGGGACAATTTGCTTTAATAAACCCGACATAAAAAGTGCCATCCTACAAATTGGGATGGCACTTTCTTATTACATGGTTATTAAAGCAACTCTTGATAAATTTGTAAATCTATATCTTTGAATACATTAAAAACAACTTTGTTTATTGATGATTCAATATGTTCATCCAGGTATTGTTTCACTGTCTCTACCGCAATCTGTGCGGCACGTTCATTTGGAAAATGGAATTCACCAGTAGATATACAACAGAAAGCAATGCTCCTTAGATTTTTCTCAGCTGCACATTCCATGCATGAACGATAACATGATGCAAGTAATCCTTCATCCTTTGCAGTCAGTTTGCTATAAATAATTGGTCCTACAGTATGAATAACATGCTTTGCAGGAAGATTGTAGGCCGATGTAATCTTAGCCTTTCCAGTCTCTTCTTCATGTCCCTGTTGTCGCATAATTCTTGCACACTCTTCTCTCAATTGCATTCCAGCCGCACTGTGTATCGCATTATCTATGCAACCATGGCAAGGGACAAAACAGCCTAGCATTTGTGAATTTGCAGCATTTACTATAGCATCAGCATCTAACCGCGTGATATCTCCTTGCCATAGAACAAGGCGCTCATCTTTTGATGATACTAAAAGCTCATCAACGTGGACTACTCCCTTCTCTTCTGCCTCTTCCATCAAAAACTCATTTTGCAAATTAACTAGTTCTTCTGGAATTACTCTAGGGTATCGCACATTCATCAGGCTTCTCATTAGACGTCTTTGATTTTTATAATCTTTTGGAAAAGTATTAGCATCCTCACTATACTGGGGTTGATCTTTTAAAAGTAACTCGTTTATGGTAATCAACTTTTCTAATTTATTCATGTCGTTTGCTCTTTCCAAAAACCAAGTTAGTCATTCACAACAATACAGTAGCTTTCGTCAAACTCTTCTCCGGCATCCAGTTCGTTAGAGTACTCACGTTCAGAAAGTTGTCCATTAAAGCCTACTCTATCGCATCTGCCATACCAGGGTTCTATGCAAACAAATGGTGCCTGTTTTTTCACTGGTGACCACACTCCAAATAATGGTGCTTGCCAAATCAAAGTTAACACATCATTATCATATTCATCTATTAAAGTCACCGCATCTGCTTGATTGTCCTGTATAATCAAAGCATCCTTATCAAAGAGACTGTCTGACATTGGCAAGAGTCCTTCGTTAAGTTTATATAAATCCACTTGTTCAGACAAACATCCTGAACCGTCAGACGAAATAACTGCTGCTTTTATCTCATTGAGGCATTCGCCAACTTTTTCAAATCTCAGAGAGTATGTATTCAAGTCACAGTTAAATGCAGGGTGTCCGCCAATAGAGAAATACATTCTAGTATCATTAACATTTTTAACCTGCCACCTTACGTTGACTGTATTTTCAACTAAGCGATAGCTTATTCTCAAAAGGAAATCAAATGGATATTTTTCCATCGTTGAAGCATCAGATTTCAACTCAAACGCAAGATTCTCTTCATCCTTTAAAACAAGAGCAAAATCCATATCTCTGGCAAATCCATGCTGCCCCATCTCATAGGTTTTTCCATTATATATAGATTTTTTTTGATAATAATTTCCGACTAATGGGAAAAGGACTGGCGACGTCCTTCCCCAAAATGCTGGGTCAGCTTGCCACATCAGTTCTTTCCCATCGTCTTTTCTTATGATAGAACGTATCTCTGCCCCATGGTCAGAAATGGAAACTTTTAATATTTCATTTTCAAGTGTATACATTTTCATCAATATTATCTCCCAGTGTAAATATCATCTGCGTTCGGAGAAACGCAGCTCGCACTTTACATTACAAAATATTGGCACATAACCATGCGCATATTTTTTGTCAGCATCAACTGTTGAAATCAAAAAATTTTTTCTGCAATTTGGACATTTTAATTTAATCATTTCCATATAAAAAACTCCAATTTTCTTGCTTATCTAGTTGCATATTCCATTGTACTTTGTTTATATGAAAAAAATGTTAATGAATATCTTTTTTTGTTATTTCTTAAACATAAATTTGTTTTGCGCAAAAGTTGATAACCTATGCAAGAAATATGTCAATGATTTCACGTTTTTGACACAAATATTTCATTACTAGTTCAAATTTTAAAATCCTAGAACATTTGTTCTATTTGCATGCCTCGATAATCTTGTCTAGATAATCTTTTAACTCTTCAGCTTGCTTTTTTATCTGTGCCTTGTCTTTGTTCTTTATCTTTATTTCTTCTCCATACTTAATAGAGAGAACCTTTTTATATACATGCGATAACTTTTCCGCTTTCTCTTCTTTTACATCTTCGTTGCTATTGTTTGTAGTTGTCTTTTCTTTCTTTTCTTCAAGGAATGCATCAATCTGTTTTGCACTAACATGACCTTCTTGATTCAGCAAGTCAATTACCTTCTTGCAAAACTCATCTATTTTATCCTCTGGAATTCTATCATATATTTCAATAATCTCTTGCCAGGCAATTTCTTCGTATATACAAAGTTGTTGAAGATCTTCCGGCATAGAAAGAATTTTTTTGTATCTATATAATTGTGATTTCTTATATCCGAACTGTTTAATCAGTTCCTGCTCGACATTTCCTTTAAAACCTTCTGATCTGATTATTCTCTCGTACTCTTTAATATTTCTTGCAACATACAACGGAGCTTCTCGCCTTTGCGTGTTTAAATATATAAGATTCTTTTTAATTTGATCAGGATTTGCTGGTAATGGCATTATCTGACATGTAACTTTTTTCTTGCCCATGTCCTTTAGGGCCTTTACTCTAGTATGTCCAGATGCTATTAGATATCTTCCATCATCTTTTTTATACACAATAGGTGGTGCTACCAATTTGGATTCGTCCATAGTATTCTTTATTCGGTCCAAATCCTTATATCCAAACAAGAACTCATTATTCTCATCGAAATCCATTAAATCTAATTGTATATCCGCCACTATTTCAGATGTATTTGGAACATCCTGTCCTCTCGAAGTCAAATCTCTCAAAGATACTGACTCTTTTTGTTTTTTTGCAAATCTGTTTTCTCGTTCAGCCACTATTTCACCTCCTAATCCATCGTTTCCTGAATTATATAATCAGCTATTTTAGAAAATTCCAGTGATGAAATGTGTCCTGGTTTCCTTTTTGAAACTGGAATTCCATCAATTTCACCTTTTGATACCTCTACAGACAATGGTATTTCACCTAAAACATCATATTCATCCTTTAATACTTCTGTTATATCCTTACTATCATTATTTCTTGCAATTTTAGAAACTATTATGCCTAAAAATTTTGTTGGATACATATATTTATTTCTGTATCTATTAATTACTTTTGTATAATATTCGATTCCCTTCATTGCCTGATATCCCGGCTCTACGCATCCAATAATATAATCAGAAGCCGCAATATCATTTACAGAAATAATTCCAAGGGACGGCAAACAGTCGATACATACGAAATCATACTCATTAGCTATTTTATTTATCTCGTTTTTTATTAGTTTATCATTTCCAGGACGAGAAACGAAGTCTAAATCTCCATTTGCCATAGAAATATCTGTAGGAATAATTGCAAGTGTTCCTTCTTCATTTAAAGGAATTATGCAATTATGTATATCAATTTTTCCATCCTCATCATAAAGTAGAGCGGAGAGATTGTTATCTTCAAAATCTTCTGGGACAAGCCCTGTAATAATTGTGAGTGATGCCTGTGGATCCGAGTCAATCATTAATACCTTATAGCCTTTCATTGAAAGCTGTGTTGCCACATTAAATGTAGTGGTTGTTTTGGCAACTCCGCCTTTTTGATTGCCAAATATTATTGTTTTAGCCATTCATACCTCCTTGCAAGTTCCTTTTAGGAACAAATCGTTATTTTTTTAACAATATCTCCCTTTTAGGAACTATTTTTTCATATGCTTTTTTAAATAGTCAGTTTCATCAAGAAACTTTTTATTATCGACCAGATGAGTAGCTTCAAAGTCTCTAATAGAAAAGTGGTCAATATCAATATTATCTAATTCCTTATCTATTTTATCAAAATACGCGTCGTCGTAAAGTACTTTATTGGAATTTTTATTATCAATATGTGAATCAGTAGCAACTTCAGAACTTTTATTAGAAGTACGAATAGAAGATGTAGACCTTTTGGAATATAAACTTTCTGAATATACCCTATCTGGCAAATATTTTATATTGAAGCATTCAAAAATCATGAGCAATATATATGAAGCGCACTTTCCAGATCCATTGCACCAATTTTCAACTGTACGAATAGGAATGCAAAATCTATGCGATAAAGCTGCTTTGCTCATATTGCAAATTTTTAAAATATCATTAATATCTAAATTAGCTTTTTCAAAAACTAATGATAGTGTATCATAAATCATAGGAAAATCAAAACCATATTTGAACAAATTAATATAATAAGAAGATTCTGAATCAGTAATTGAAAAATAAAATTCTGAAAAAGAATCACAAGCACAGGCCGTCTTCCAAATTTTATGAAATATTCTATCTGGTATAATAATAATATTTTTCATATATATATCCTTTGTGAAACATTAGAAAATATCAGGCGATATATTTTTACCACCAAATTGGTGGTATTTTCATATTCTTAAATTAGCAGAAAACAGTCCAAAATTCAAGGGTTTTTGAAAGTAATTTATTCATCAATAAATTACAATAAAAAAGAAAGATGTTTCACACATAAAATTTATTCTAAAATAATTATTGTAATCAGAATGTTAAAATAAACAACATTATATAATGAAGAGTTACTTTCAAACATAAGCTATAACAAACATTTATCCAATTGAAATTTATAAAAAGTAATGTTTAATATTATGAAAAGATATTTTGAGTATTCTCGATCTGGATAGAGTATAGTTTAAGTATAGTAATGTATAGAAAGTATAGCAGAACGTCAAAAAGCCTTAATTTTAGGGGCTTACGAGCAAAATCATTCGCCTTTTTGATGACCAGATTCGACAAAACGATGAAGAAAAGCGACAATCTGAGGAATTCTTTCGTCAAATAAATGACATCTTTGACAAATTAATGACTAAATTCGTCAAAAGGTAGTTAAGACGGGAGTCGACATTTTGATGACTTCATTTTAATTATTGTAAAGTATAAAATATCCGTAATTAATAATATGAAAGCAGTAAATACGCAGTTTTTAAAAGTATCCTTAAATAAAAAGGGCAATTTCGACAGAATGATGACTAAATTCGACAAATTGAGGACGCGTCGAATTTGACAGAATAATGACTTATTTTTCCTAATCTAAAGAAATTCTGTGTTGACAAATAAAAATGAGGATATTGGCCGTATTTTCAAGGTTTATTGCAATATTTCACTGGCATACTCGTCAAATTCATGACTAAAATCGACAAAATAATGACTGATTTCGTCATTGGCTCAAAATGTCAATTCGACAAAATAATGACTACAGTCAGCATAATAGAAGAAGCCCTAGAAATTGGGCTTTTATATAACATAGTCAGCACAGATAATTCGACAAATATATGACATAAATTACAAACTATTTCACGAAACTCGACAAATATATGACTGCTATTGATAGCAGCAATTAGCTCTATAATAGATATTTAATGATGGGAAAGCCATTTTATAATGTAGAGACCGTTTAGATTGATATAAATAACTTTGACATAAAATTAATTTGACGAGTCTAGATTGAAAATCATAGCCAATTGATTTATAATTTTGACATGACATAAAAATGTCAAGTCGGGAGAAGATTATGGCAATTAAAAAGCGAGACGCTAATGGTATATACAGAGAATTTAATCCAGAAACGGGACTGTTTTTTGATGATGAAAAGCCTTTGGCTAGTTCATTAGGGCAGATTGAACATCAAACTGTTGCAACTACGCACGGTCGTGTGGTTGACAGGGATGAACTTTTCGCTGAAGTAATAGATGAAAATGGAAACCCAGTTATAAATGAAGACGAAACTCAGATTAGGGAGTATATTAAAAGCGCAATTTCTGTCAATAATTTGGTAGAGACATTTTCTGTCAATTCGCACGAAGCCTTACTTAAGCTACTTGCTCTCCAAGACAACAAACATCCGCTAAAAAAGGGTGGTGTTGGGATTGCTTATCGAACAGATGCATTAATTATGCATTGTAAAATGGAGTTTACTGCAGAAGAAAATGTTGTATTTGATGCCATTTTAGGAACAATGTCCACTTTTCCTGAAAATCTTACTTACAAAATTGAACCAGCAAATTTCATTAAGTTTTCCAAATATAAAAATGAAAAAACACTGTATAATGCATTCCGAAGTGGAACAGAGAAATTAAAAGAAAGACACTTAAAATTTGAAGAATTAGGACCAGATGGTGAGGACGATATTATTGTTCCTTGGTTTGATATTTTGCGATATCATAAAAAAAAGAACGATGAATTATCTTATATTGAGTTCAAACCTTCTGATTTTTTCAAGGATTTAGCCTTATGCTCTCAGTTGGTGCATGGTGCGTATGGATCACTAGAAGTAACAACCCAATTGAGCGGCAAATATACAATAGCTTTATATTGGTTTTTGGAAAATAGAAAAAGATATAAGGAATATCCAAGTGCCACTCCAGGTGTTTTTGAAATTGATATTGATGAATTTAAACATCAATTTTCAATTCCTACCAAATATTATAAGTCGGATATAGAACGAAGAGTTTTAAAACCGGCCTATGAAAGTATTAATCAGGTTAAAGAATGTGATTTTACCTTTGAGTATGAGGAAAAGCTTATAGGTAGCAAGCTTGTTGGATATAAATTTATAGTTTCTGAGAAAAAATATATCGATGTCAAAGATGTAAAAATCATTGATGTTGAAGAAGATAATGATAAAGATGTTGCTTTCTTAGAGAGTTTAAAATTATTTTTTAAAACATCTGGTATTGAGTTTAGTGATGATGAAATTGACAGGATATATAAACAAGCTAAGCGATTAAACAAAGATGGTCTGTATATGATGCAAATCATCCCTGTTTTTAAGCAAAGGTTGGATAATAAAGATAAAGAACCGATTGAAGATAAGGTCGCATATTTTTGCAGAATGATTGAACAAGGTGTTGGAGCTGCACCTAACGTCAAAGCAAATCAAAAGCAAAACTTTTCTCAAAGAGACTATGACTTTGAGGCCTTGGAAAAGAAATTATTGAGTAACTAAATTTGTAGCCTTAAACATTTGAAAGAAAAAGTAATCTTTTAACATGTTTAGGGCTATTTTTATATAGTTGATGCAAAAAACAACAAGAATCAAAATTTGATTTATTGCAGAGTTAAGTCAGAACGGCACATAGTCAAATACCCATGCTCTTTGTCGTAAACTTCTATAATATTCCCATTATCATGCTTTACACGGTAGTCTTTTTTATTATAAATGTTAGTTACTAGGCTTCCATCAGCCCAATTTTCATATTTTTTTTCTGACGTTTCATCTTCACCTGCATCCAAATCTATTTCTTCAGTAGGTTTAGGAGGAAGATCAAAAATAGACATTTGTCCATCGTCCTTAAGAGATGGATTGGCAGGCTTTTTTACGTTTGTCTGTTTGCGCTTTCTATCCTTTTCTTCTACTGATTTATTTTCAAAATCATAAGTTAAAGTCACAATTCTATTTTCAATTTCAATTTTTAAAAGTCCCTCATCAAAGGAATTTCTTATAACCTTAGCTCCAGTATAATAATCGTTATAATATGTACTTATGGCCTTATATGCCTCGGACTTTTTTAGAAAATCATCCTTTGACCCAGCACCGGGTAGCATTTTAAAGTCTTCCTGAACAATTCCCTTTTCTGTACAAGTCAAAGTTAATTCACGACTTTTAGTTTGCAAGATAATATAAGGAGGATCCTCTTCAAGGCAATCTTCGACAACATCAAATTCTTCAGGTAAAGAAGCCATATAATTGGCTATGTTTTTTCTTTTTGCCTTGATACTTAAAGCGTTTCTCATTCGCAGAATCTCCTTGTTAAAGTAAGAGTGATGTTCATATTTAAAATTATAAAGCTATGGGTTGATAAATTCAAATAAGTTGAAAAATATATCCAGAATATTGCGACAACAATAGAATTATCTCATGTAATTTACGCACCTAATAATGAATTGTGTGTATGATTGCAAGAAAACCATATGCGTATATCAATAATTGCATCAAAAGTTGCGGAATGTAAGAAACAATGAGTGTATTGTTCTACCAAAAACCTTATCAATAAAAAGAAAAAGGGCTACCAGAGTTATTCTAGTAGCCCAAACTTTAATTCATAAGTTTTTATTCTTTTGCATTTGACAATGCATTTTTGACAGCATTAATTATGCCTTTTGAAGTAACAGTCGCACCACTAACAGAATCAACGTCATATGAGTTTGATTCTACTATTGCTGAAGGGATTTCCTGCAATGCCCAGGTGTAATACGGATCGTCCTCACTAGCACTAATTACACTCACTTGTTGTATTTTCCCGTTTTCTATTTCTACTGAAACGGTAATAAAATCGTTTAGCCCCATGGCACTTCCCGTGTAAACTCCGTCTTTATATATGAAATCTTCATCGATAGGTTCTGAAGTTTCATTTTCAGTTAATCCATCAGAGTTATTAGAAGCTTGTGAAGTCGATACATTTTCATTAATATATGGGAAAAAGAAAATGCTTGAACATATTAAAGAAAGCACAATTTCACCAAATCTAATTAAATATGACCTGAATTTAAGTTTATTATTTTTGCGTAAGTATAGAGCAACACGCTCTACTAGATAGAATCCAAATACAGCCGTATAAATAGACAGTTCTAAAGCATATTGGTTCTGACCAGCAATTAACTGTCGGACAAATAATAGTAATACATGTAAATAGATTAATCCATAGAACAGGTAGGAAAATCGTTGAAGCTTTTTCCACCTTTTGGGATTAATTTTACGTCTTACCTTTGAGAAGGATGTAATAGTAAGTGGTAATAGTAATATCCACATAGCTATGGTGCATAGACCTGCTAATAATTCGAAGGTCGACATAGTATTTCCTCTTAAAAGGCTTTTCAAATAAAAGATTATGTAGAATGCATTGTGTACAAGTATTAGTAAAGAGGCGCCAATGGCAAGAGGCGCTCTTAAGCTCATCATAGTTATCATGGGCTTAGAACCATTAGGTAATATTCTTGCATACATGACCCAGATAAACATTGAAGTAGCCAATGTGCCACGTGTTATATAACCAGTCACAATTTGCTGCAACCAAATCGGGGCTGAGGCTGGCAGAAACATACTAGCCAGCCCTATTAGAAAAATACAAATAAGCCATATTTTGGTATTAGCTTTAATCTTATCACCAAATGCCATACATATAATGTAGACAATTAATAAAGATATAAGTAATTTCATTTTTTACCTCTCAATTGAAAAACTCACCTTAGGATAAGCGGTTGATTCAATTACTACATTATGTTTAGCACCTTCTGAGAACAATGGTGATGTACCTTCGTCTGTTGATATTTCAGCATCTAAATTGATATTTCCATCAGTATCAAATAGAATAGCAGATAATCCTTTTGCTTCTACTAAAGATCCGTCTATAGAGACGCTAGAAATATTTGCTATATAATCAGAGGCAGTTATTGAATCTGAAGCGATAGTAAATGTACTTCCGTCGAAGGAAATATCAGAAGAATTGAGTCCTGAATCAACTAATGTGCTGAATGTTAATCCAGCATAAGTATTATCTTCGAATGTGAATGTATATGAACCAGGCTTAAAATCCGCAGGTAAAGAAATAGTGTCATCCGATATTTTAACTTTAAATACATCTAAATCTGCTCTATTAAATTGAATAGATTTCGTAAATACTTGCCTTTCAGGAATAGACAAGCAGGAGTCTGCAATAAATAGCGTTCTGATTCTGCGACAAACCTCTTTTATCTGTGAAAGCGAAATATGATCCCCTTTCTTATCAGTTGGTTTCGCTTCAATCCATTTTTCGCCGTTTTCAGAAAAGCCATGACCACAAAAGACGATAACAATGTAGTCGTAAGGTGCTTGAATGTTTTTCTGAAAGCGGATATTCTCACTCAATATATTTAATGTGAAATCGTTTTCGTAAACAGTTATGTCCTTATCATTTTTATCTCTGTCATAATTCCAATATCCTCCCTCAGGCGATTGAAAGAAGTCAAGATAATTCGTTTTGTCTCTTGCAACATTCGGCAGTGGATTAGTTTCTCCACCATTATTAATAATCAAAAAAAGGTGACGCTTCATAGTTATATTTGTATTTGTAATTTCTCCATTATAGTGGGCACTAATTTTTCACTGAAACCGGAACAAAAACCTACAATGCAATAAATGATAAGTTGTGAATTATTGAGCATCAATTCTTTCAATATTAACCCTGTTTTGAGCAAAAGAATTGTAACCATTGCAAATATTGCTCCTATTACCAATCTCGAAAAGGATTCTAAATAATGCATTATAGGAGAACCTAATCCAGTCAAATCAATTTTTCCATATCGCATCCATATTGACACATACGAACCAATTACACCCATTACCATACCGCTAAAGACATTTGTATGAGGATGTTGCGGCTGTAGATGTATAAAGAACATAAATGAACTTAACAATACGAATAAAAAAATTGTTGATGCTTTTAGTAACATAAATCGTGAACGCTCCTTGTTTCTATCCTCTCTATATTTTTTTGCTTCATAAATAGCCATATCAACCTCTTCCCAATTATGATGCAACGCTGCATTATATCCCACTCCAAGAATCTTCTTAAAATTCATTACCTCTTTTTCAGGCAAGTTTTGAACTGATAACGCATGAACGACATCTAATTTTGCGATGTATTGAAGTCGCTTTTTAGCTTCTTCTTTTTCCTCATTTTCATCTTCCATTTGCCAATCTATATCGTTTTCAGCATCAATATATACAATACACTTGTTTTTGTCATTCTGTATATTACAATAAATCAAATATTTATCAACAATATCGCCAAATTGCTTTCTATACTGTCTCTGATCTTCATCGTGAGCAGCGAATTTTTCAGCATCGATTGTAGCAAAAAGTTGCTTCCACCTGTATTGTATATATTTTAACAGATATGCCATTCTTATATTTTTAGAGTTCGTTCTTTAAATGATTCAATTATGAATAGAGCGTTCAAATCAAACTTATACATATTTCGATGCAGGCGAGACGACCGCGTTCCAAGTGGTTTCAATCCGCAACCGAGGACGGCTGCGTACTCTGCCGCTGTTCCTGTTCAGTTCTGTTTCAGTTCCTGTTCATATAGATGCTCAACGGACACAAAAACAAGCGGTAATATCGCTATATCATAAGGTCAATTTGCACGTTTTAACGTGTGTGCGGCACAGTCAAAACTATTCTATTCTCTGCTACACGCCTACCGGCAGCAATATGGCCAACGCGAAGAAAATTGAGAATAGTTTTTTCATGGTTTTAAGGGTTTTAGGGGTAAACTTATTTTGTTGCTTATTTATTGCACCGGTTTATGGATTGAAATTTGCAGTGGAACACAATAAAAAGCAAGTCCTTACAACGAAGGACTTGCAGTGTGTAAATTGATGTTTCCGTAGTGCTGTGCTGTTACAATCGGAGACTGTCCGTATCGGTAAGGAACTGCTGTAAGCTTATAATAGAAATACCTTGCTCATTATATCTATGAATCACCGGCTCTTTCACCACAATAATTTTTTTAAAAGAGTTATGCCCATTTTATAAAAACCATGTAAAAAAATCCAAAAGGCTATTTTAAATCCAGATTGACGCTAGACAGCGCACCA
>ERZ842401.3063-NODE-3063-length-21238-cov-3.893122_pt1 | contig 21238 bp, 12 predicted proteins | sample MGYA00521270_ERZ842401 | MGnify/ENA primary metagenome ERZ842401 (study PRJEB31892, sample SAMEA3878208) | bioreactor metagenome | biome: Moose rumen | place: Sweden | collected 2011-10 | study: EMG produced TPA metagenomics assembly of the PRJEB12797 data set...
GTTCAACTATCAGGGTCGTCTCGGTGATGATAACAAACCGCTCATCCAGCGCATCAACCGCCAGCACGGCACCTACATCACGGACTATGCCGAGCAGATTGGCTTCGGATCGAAGAAATACGAACTGATCGACATCGACCAGTAAACCGATGAACATCTTTCCCTATATCCTCCGCTGGCGGACAGCACACATCAAGGACAAGCAATTCATGTTGTTGCTGGCACTGGTCATCGGCGTACTGACGGCACTGGCAGGCGTGCTGCTGAAGTGGCTGATCCACCAGATTGAATACCTGCTGACGCATCATTTCTCCATCACGGGTGCCAACTGGCTGTACTTGCTTTACCCTGTGGTGGGCATCCTGCTGACGGGTCTGTTCGTGCGCTATGTCGTGCGCGACGACATCGGGCACGGCATCACGAAGATCCTCTACGCCATCGCCCGCAAGCAGAGCCGCATCAAGAGCCACAACACTTGGTCATCGGTCATCGCGTCGGCCATCACCATCGGCTTCGGCGGTTCGGTGGGTGCCGAGGCACCGATCGTGCTGACGGGTTCCGCCATCGGCTCCAACTTAGGAGCGCTGTTCCGGCTGGACTCCAAGCAGTTGATGCTGCTGGTTGGCTGCGGCGCAGCGGGTGCCGTCTCGGGCATCTTCAAGGCACCGATTGCGGGGTTGGTGTTCACGCTGGAAGTCCTAATGATCGACTTCACACTGGGCAGCCTGCTGCCGCTGCTGGTATCATGCGTGACGGCGGCCGCCGTCACCTTCGCCATCTCCGGCACGGGGAACATCTTCGTGTTCCATCTGACGAATGCCTTCGCCATCGAGCGTCTGCCGGCATACATCCTGTTAGGAGTGTTCTGCGGCTTCATCTCGTTGTACTTCACGCGCGTCATGAACTGGCTCGAGGACCAGTTCCGCCGCATGGGCGGCCCGTGGAAACGCTTTCTGGTGGCAAGCCCCATCCTGAGTGTCCTTATCTTTCTCTTCCCCTCGCTCTACGGCGAAGGCTACGAAATGATCAGCCTACTCCTGAACGGCCGGGGCACTGCCGACTGGAACCAGGTCCTCGAGGGTTCCCTCTTCTACGGCGCGCCGCAGTTGTTGCTGCTCTATCTGGCTGGCATCATCGTATTCAAGGTCTTTGCCACAACGGCCACGAACAGCGGTGGCGGATGCGGCGGTACGTTTGCGCCCTCGCTGTTCCTTGGCTGCGTGTCGGGCTTCCTGTTCGCCTCGCTGTGGAACCTGCTACCAGGCAACACAATCATCGTGCCGGAGAACAATTTCTCGCTCCTGGGCATGGCAGGTCTGATGAGCGGCGTGATGCACGCCCCGCTGACGGGCATCTTCCTGATTGCGGAGCTAACAGGCGGCTATGGTCTGTTCCTGCCGCTGATGATTGTGGCCGTGGCCTCCTACCTAACCATCATCATCTTCGAACCCCATAGCATCTACACGATGCGCCTGGCTCGCAAGGGCGAGCTGGTCACCCACAACAAGGACCACGCCATCCTGACACTCATGTCGATGGACGCTGTCATCGAACGCTATGAGGAACACCTGCACCCAGACGACGACCTGGGCGAGATTGTACGCCAGATTTCCTCCTCGGCGCGAGACATCTTCCCCGTCGTGGATGACGCAGGACGGCTGTTAGCTGTGTTGGTGCTGGATCGTGTGCGCCACGTGATGTTCCGCACCGAGCTGTACCACCGCCTGCATGTGAGCGATCTGATGTCGCAGTGTGCTGCACGGCTGACCACACGCGACCCGATGGATGTGGTCATGAGCACCTTCGATCGCACGAAGGCATGGACACTGCCGGTGGTCGATGAGGGCGGGCTGTTCGTGGGCTTCATCCGCCGCAGCCATGTCTTCGCGATGTACCGCACGATGTTACACGATTTAAGTGAAGAATAACGGATGAAAGATTTGAGAATCATCTTCATGGGGACTCCCGAGTTCGCGGTAGAGTCTCTGCGCAAGCTGGTAGAGAACGGCTACCAGGTTGTGGCAGTCGTCACGATGCCCGACAAACCTGTGGGGCGCCACCACGATACGCTGCAGGCATCGCCCGTCAAGCAATATGCCATAGAGCGCGGCATCCCCGTCCTGCAACCCGAGCGGCTGAAGGATGAGCAGTTCCTGAAGGAGCTGCGCAGCTACAAAGCCGACCTCCAGGTGGTCGTAGCCTTCAGGATGCTGCCGGAGGTGGTGTGGGCGATGCCCCCGAAGGGCACCTTCAACCTCCATGCCGCCCTGCTGCCGCAGTACCGCGGCGCGGCACCCATCAACTGGGCCGTTATCAACGGCGAGACGGAGACGGGCGTCACCACCTTCTTCCTCGACCACGACATCGACACGGGGCGCATCATCCACCGCGTGGTGGCGCCCATCGGCGAGCGCGACACCGTGGGCGATGTCTATGACCGCCTCATGTATCTCGGTGCCGACCTCGTCGTGAAGACCGTCGAGGATATTGAAGCCGACCGCATCGCGCCGGTAGAGCAAAGCTCGCTGCTCCCCGCCCCAAGTTCGCTGCCCGGAGAGCCGTGCTCGCTGTCCGGTGAGCCGTGTTCGGTGCTCGGCGACTCTGTCGCCGAGTCCCCCCTCCGCCCCGCGCCGAAGCTCTTCAAGGAGAACTGCGAGATCCGCTGGAGCCAGCACACAGTGAAAAGTGCCTACGACTTCATCCGAGGCCTCTCGCCCTACCCCGCCGCATGGACCACGCTGCGTACGGCCGATGGCAAGGAGACGCAGCTCAAGGTATTCTTCGCCGAGAAGGCGACAGAGAATGAAAAGGGAACCACGAACCATGAAAAATGCACCAGTATGGCAGTAGCTCTGCCCAGCGGCCGCCTCTATCTGACCGACGTGCAGCTGGCTGGAAAACGGCGGATGCCCGTAGCGGACTTCCTGCGCGGCGCACGCCTGGAGGGGGCTGTCCTCGTGGAAAACGGGACGGCAGAGACACTGCCCGTCATCCTATAACCCACCCTGCAACATCATGACGAAACGGATTTGCCTGATGGCCCTCTTCGCCATCTTCCTGCTGCCCTCTACGAGCGAGGCTGGCCTGTTCAAAAAGAATAAGAAGAAAACCAATACCGAGGCACCCGCCAAGACCGAAGCTAAGAAGGAGTCGCGGCCGGCACCGATGGAAGGACTGTTCAACGTGCAGAAGTTCAAGGCGGACTGGTTCTTCCAGATTCCCGACACGCTACTGGGGCGTCCCTTCCTGTGCACCACGCGCTTCGTGGCCACGCCCGTGAACATGGGCACCTATGGCGGCGAACTCGTCAGCAGCCATGTCCTCTATTTCGAGAAACAGGACGACAAGATTATGCTGCGCGCGATGGCCTACGACGCCACCGCCGACAGCACCGACCAGATTCACCGCGCCATCCTGGCATCGACGGAGGACCCCATCGTGGCCAGCTTCATGATTGACAAGGAAGCTGCCGACACGTTGCATCCACGCCACATCAGCGTGAAGATGACGGACTTCCTCAAAGGCGACAACCTCGTGACCGCCATCCCGGAACGCAGCAAGGAACGCTTTGGTGTGACAGGGCTGAAAGCAGACCAGAGCTACATTGCCTCCGTCCACACCTACCCCATCAACACGGAGATCCAGACCGTGAAGACCTTCGGCGCACGCGCCGCCAGCCAGCAGAACCAGAACCTGGCCGGGATACTGACGGGGCAAGTGACGTTCCGCCTGAACACCTCCCTCGTGCTGCTGCCGGAGGAGCCCATGCGACCGCGCTACTTCGACAGCCGCGTGGGCTACTTCACCGAGAGCCACCGCGAATACAGCGACCGCCAGCAGCAGGTGCGCCGCCGCAGCATGGCCACCCGCTGGCGTCTGGAGCCCAAGAGCAAGGAGGACATCGAGCGCATGAAGCGAGGCGAGCTCGTGGAACCCAAGAAACCCATTGTCTATTACATCGACCCCGCCACGCCGAAGCAATGGCGTAAGTACCTGATCCAAGGCGTCAACGACTGGAACGTGGCCTTCGAGCAGGCCGGCTGGAAGAATGCCATCCGCGCCGAGGAGTGGCCCGAGAACGCCGATTCGCTCGGCATGAGCCTCGAGGATGCCCGCTACTCGGTCATCCGCTATCTGGCATCGCCCATTTCCAATGCCTACGGCCCCCACGTCAGCGACCCCCGCTCGGGTGAGATCATCGAGACGCACATCGGATGGTACCACAACGTGATGCAACTCATCCACGACTGGTACCTGACCCAGGCTGGTGCCCTCGACGAGCGCACCCACAAGATGCAGTTCGACGAGGCTCTGATGGGCGAGCTCATCCGCTTCGTCAGCAGCCACGAGGTAGGCCACACGCTGGGGCTGCGCCACAATATGGGTGCCAGTTCAGCCACGCCCGTAGATAGCCTGCGCAACAAGGCGTGGGTGGAGGCCAACGGCCACACCGCCAGCATCATGGACTATGCCCGCTTCAACTACGTGGCACAGCCTGAGGATGGCATCGGTATCGACGGCATCTTCCCGCGCATCAATACCTACGACAAGTGGGCCATCGAATGGGGCTACCGCTACTTCCCCGAGGTGGATGAAGAGTTGACAGCGGACAGCTTAAGGTTGAAAGGCGGGGAAAGGGCACGCTTAGCAGCGGCCGACGCAGAGCGGCTGCTGCTCAATGAGATGACCGTTGGGAAACTGGCGGAGAGCCGTCGCTTCTGGTTTGGCGGCGAGGGCAACGACAATGACCCGCGCGCACAAACCGAGGACCTCGGCGACGACCAGATGCGCGCCAACACATACGGCATTCTGAACCTCAAGCGCATCATCGGCCAGCTGCCGGCATGGGTGCGCGAGGAGGGCGACCTCGACCAGAACCTCAACCAGATGTACAGCAGCATCGTAGGACAGATGCGCCACTACGTGGGCCACGTAGGCCGCAACATCGGCGGCCTCTACCGGACCTACAAGAGCGTGGAGGAGAACGGCGATGTCTTTGTGCCCGAAGAGAAGGAACGCGTGCAACGCGCCATGCGATGGCTCGACGAGCAAGTACTCACGGAGCCCACCTGGCTCATCCATGTGCCCTACATCCAGCGTCTGACGAGTGACCCGCAGTCCTACATCCGCCCGCTTGCCGACCAGGCGGTAGTTGCACTCTGCTCTGCCGCCACGTTCAACAATGTCGTGCGCTTCAGCTATGCCGCCAACGCCTACCAGCCAGCCGACTACACCCGTGATGTGGTGCGCCTGTTGTTCAGCGACATGCGCCCTGGCCGCTGGCATCGCTACGTACAGGCCCGCACGGTTGCCGTATTATCGGAAGCTTGGAAGACGGGCTCCACGGTGGAAGCGCGACCCTATATCACACAGGCACTGTTGCTCATCCAGCAGCGTGCCCGCAGCGCCGGCGGAGCCACCGCCACACAGGCTCACCTCCGCGACATCGACCTACAAATCCGTCTTTTGTTCGAAAAATAAAAAAACTGATTCAGCATCCCTATGGAACCGATGATTGCCGACCTCGCGCTCATACTCATCTGCGCAGGCGTGATGACCCTCATCTTCAAGAAACTCAAGCAGCCCCTCGTTCTGGGCTACATCGTAGCGGGCTTTCTGGCCTCGCCCAATATGCCGTACATGCCGAGCGTCTCGGATCTCGAAGGCGTCCATCTGTGGAGTGACATCGGTGTCATCTTCCTGCTCTTCGCCCTCGGACTGGAATTCTCGTTCAAGAAAATCATGAAGATGGGGTCAGCACCCATCATCGCCGCCGGCACCATCATCGCGTGCATGATGACGGTGGGCTACACGACGGGCTACCTCTTCGGATGGAGCCAGATGGACAGCATCTTCCTGGGCGGTATGCTGGCGATGTCCTCCACGACCATCATCTTCAAGGCGTTCGACGACATGGGCCTGCGCCAGCAGCAGTTCGCGAGCATGGTGCTGAGCGTGCTCATCATCGAGGACATTCTGGCCATCGTGCTCATGGTGATGCTCTCAACACTGGCCGTGAGCCAGCAGTTCGAGGGGATGCAAATGGCCACGAGCATCGCCAAGCTGGTGTTTTTCCTGGTGCTGTGGTTCGTAGTGGGTATCTACCTGATTCCGCTGTTCCTGAAGAAGGTGAAGTCGCTCATGAGCGACGAGACGATGCTCATCGTGGCTCTCGGCCTGTGCTTCGGCATGGTGGTACTGGCCTCTACTGTAGGCTTCTCGCCCGCCTTCGGCGCCTTCATCATGGGCAGCATCCTAGCCGAGACGGTCGAAGCGGAACGCATCGAGCATCTGGTCTCTCCCGTCAAGGACCTCTTCGGTGCCATCTTCTTCGTGTCGGTCGGCATGATGGTAGATGTGCAGCTGATCGTCCAGTACATAGTCCCCATCCTGTGCATCATCGTGGCCATCATGGTGGGCCAGACGGTGTTCAGCACAATGGGCTTCCTGCTCTCCGGCCAATCGCTGAAGACATCGATGCAGTGTAGCTTCTCACTGACGCAGATCGGCGAGTTCGCCTTCATCCTGGCCACACTGGGCACGTCGCTGGGCGTGACGAGTGACTTCCTCTACCCGATTGTCGTGGCTGTGTCGGTGTTTACCACCTTCACGACACCTTATATGATCCGTCTGGCCGTACCCGCCTATAACGTGCTCTACAAGCATCTCCCCGACCGGTGGAAGAGCCTCTTGGATCGCTACGCCTCCGGCACGCCGAGCATGGCGGAACACGACAGCCACTGGCGTGCCTATCTCATGCAGGTGGGTCGTGTGCTGCTCATCTACGGTGTGCTGTGCATCGCCGTCGTGAGCGTGATGCTGGGCATCATAGAGCCCGCCCTGGAGGCGTTCATCCCAGGCTCATGGCACGCCCTCGCCACGGCTATCCTAACACTGCTTGTCGTCTCACCCTTCCTGCGTCCGCTGATGATGAAGGAGAACCATAGTGCGGAGTTCCAGGCGCTGTGGAACGACAGCACCTTCAATCGTGCGCCACTCGTGGCCGTGCAGCTGCTACGCATCCTGCTGGGAGCTATGGTGGTAAGCTATGTGCTGGGCCGCACCGTGAACTGGAGCGGCACGCTGGGCATCCTGGTCATTGTATGCGTGGTCTTCGCCATTATCTCCAGCCGCGGCCTGCGGAAGCAGTCGGCGCGTATGGAGGAGACGTTTACGGCCAATCTGAACCAACGTGAACGACAGGCCGCACGCCAGCGACAGCGCCCGAAGTACGCTGGTCGTCTGGTGGAGCGCGATGTCCACCTCTCGGACTTTACCATACCCGTGGGCATCGACTGGGCGGGCAAGACACTCGCCGAGCTGAACCTGGGACGCAGCTACGGTGTCCACGTTGCCTCCGTGCTACGCGGCCACCGGCGTCTGAACATCCCGTCGGGGCAGACGCCCATCCTGCCCGGTGACCGTCTACAGGTAATCGGCAGTGACGACCAGTTGGCCACCTTTGCCCATGCTCTGGAGACGAAGTCGCTGGAAGCCGCCCGCATGGAGGAGCGCAGCGAGGAGGAAATGAAACTGCGCCGCGTGGTCATCGATGCGGCATCGCCCTTCGTGGGACTGAGCATCCAGCAGAGCGGCATCCGACAGGAGTATCGCTGTCTGGTCGTAGGCCTCGAAGCGGAGGACAACCCCAGCCTCGTCTCGCCCAACCCGAAGAAGCCGCTCCATGCCGGCGACATCATCTGGGTCGTAGGCGAGGAGAAAGACATCACTGCCCTTGAACAAGTCTGCCATGCGACCTCTCTTTGACCCTCACACCCACACCATCGCCAGTGGCCACGCCTACTGATGAACTACTGGCCGCAGCAGGCGCTGGAATATATGGGGATTTGATCCTGCAATGGAAAGAAGCTTTTCCGCATGGGGAAGAAGCTACCTGACTTCCTCCCAATGCAGCACGGCACCGTTGCGACGGGCGGGGTCCGCACCGGGGTAGTCCATGCTGTAGGGGCTACCGGTGGTGGGTGACTTGCCGATATAGCGGTGGTTCCTGAGCGAGAAGAGCATGAAGTCGCCACCGAGGTAGTCCTGCCAGAGGAATACTTCGGCCTCGTCGGCTTTATCAGTGAAGCGCACATCGCCAGCCAGACCCTCGCCAAAGACTTTGAGGTAGCGGCCGTCGGCACACTGAACGGCCACGCATCCCTGGCCGCGGTCAATGAGGCGGAACTCCGTCAGCCCGCTTTCGTCGTGGGGATGGGTGTCGTACAGCACGCCGTGCTTCGTGGCGAGGGCGGGTCGCCCGGTGGCTTTGTTGATGATGCGGAAGGTCTTGCCGTAGGGGATGTTCTGGCTGCGGTCTGCACAGGGCTCTTCCACGGTGAAATTATCGAACTCGGCGTAGCCACCCTTCCTACCGTTTACGTTGAAGGCGAAGAGGGCATGGCGCGAACCTTGGAAGGTGATGAGCTGATAGGAGAGCGGCATCATGCGACCGAGGGTCTTGAACTCCTTGCCGTCCGTGCTATAGGCATACTGCGCCTGGTTGTTGTCGTAGTCGCCGATGCAGCGGAGCCATATTTTCCCGTCAGCTAAACTGACGGGCACTCTCACGGTGTCGTTGGTAAGCTGTTCGAAGCAGATGAGGGTTAGCTGGCCGTCATTCTTCACTTTTCCCTTTTCAGCTTTCCCTTTCTTCAGTCCTATCCACGAGCAAGGCACGTTGATGTTCCCTAATCCGGCAACATCGCCGTCCTTCAAGCCCTGCACGTACAGCTCTACGGTAGTGATGGATGTCGGCCCGATGACACGTTGTGTAAGGGTGTTGCGTGCCCACATTAGCTGTTCTGCCGGCATCGTGCACAGGCGCAGGCGCCCGCCGCGCAGGCTCCACATCTTTTCCTCTGGGTTATGGTTCCATTGCCATACGCGTCCCAGCTGTGTGCCGTCGAAGTTGTCGGAGCGAAGGGAGGGAGAGGCGGGTTGCGCCCCCGTCGCAACAGACGCTACCCCGGGCTTGAACCAGGTGCGGGGGGCGCGGCCGAGATTGCCGGGGAGGCCGACCATGGGCCAGCCATCGACCCAGGTCATGGGCATCAGGCAAACAGTGCGACCAATGCTGTGGAAGTCCTGCATGAAGAGTGCCCACCATGAGCCGTCGGCGTACTGAACGATGCCGCCCTGATGAGCGTTGGTGCAGGCGGTGGCATCCTTATCGACAGGACCGAGGCGGAAGGGGTAGCCGTCGGGCTGGATGCGGCCGCGGAACTGGGTGAGGGAGGCGGCATGGTAGCCGTAGGTCTCATCGGCGGTGATGACGCGCGTCTCGTAGGGTCCCCAGATGTTGTCGGCACGCGAGCAGAGCGTACGGCCGTTGGGTTTGTAGTCGGTGGAGATGAGATAGTAGCGGCCGTCGATTTTGTACATATGATGCCCTTCACCGACACCATTTCCCTCGGGGATGATGAGGCGCTCGGTGCCCTCCACGGGACCGCTCATGTCGGGCTTGAGCTCGGTACACTTGACATTGCCGTAGCCGTGAATGGCATAGACCTTTCCATCGTCATCGAAGAGCACACCGAGGTCGTAGATATTGCCCTGCATATTGTGGTGGGTCCAGGGTCCCCGAATATCCTTGGCAGTGTAACATTGTAGCCCTTTCCCGTTTATGTTGGAGAATACGTAGAACTGCCCGTTGGCATAGCGGATGGCAGGAGCCCAGATGCCTTGTCCGTAGATTTCCTGATGGTTACGGAGCGAGAAGGCATCATCGGCGAAGTCGAAACGGTCGAAACAATAGCTGATGTTCTCCCAGTTGACCAGGTCGCGAGAGTGCAGGATGACAAGACCAGGAACGGCGTGCATGGTGGTGCCGGCGAGGTAGTAGTCATCACCGACGCGCAGGATGTCTGGGTCGGAGAACTCATCGTAGAAGAGTGGGTTCGTGAAGGTGCCGTTGCCATTGTCGGCTGTCCACGAAGTCATGGTCTGTGCCTGCACGCCAAGGGAGCAGGCGACAGTGAGGAGAAGGATGTTCAGTATCCGTTTCATAATCCTTTATCTTATAAGGAACGCGCGAGAGGACTGCTATCCCCTCGCGCGCCTTGGTTGAACAATGGTGACCCCGCTGGGATTCTAACCCAGGACCTTCAGAACCGGAATCTGACGCTCTATACAGCTAAGCTACGGAGCCAAGGATGCAACAGCACTCAGCTTTGCGGCTGCAAAGTTAGTCTTTTCTGTTGAGGATGCCAAGTTTTCGGGCAAAATATTTTTGCTTGCAGGCGATTTCGAGGTCTTTCGAGGTCCCGACGCCCGCTTTTCCCACGCTATCGCGTCAAGTCACCCGTCAATTTCCTTTACATATTGCCGTTTTCTTTTTCGTTTTTGTTTGCCATTTGACAGAAAGTTTGTACCTTTGCCGCGCAAAATGACAAAACAGGAACAAAAAAACATGTCGCAACTCATCAAGCCGCAAGGCTATATCCCCGTGCTCGACCTCCAGCAGACGGAGCTGGCCATCAAGAAAATCAAGGACTTTTTCCTAAGCAACCTTTCATCGGAACTGCGCCTGCGCCGTGTGACAGCACCGCTGTTCGTGCTGAAGGGTCTCGGACTGAACGATGATCTGAACGGTGTGGAGCGTCCCGTCACGTTTCCCATCAAATGTATGGGCGATGCGCCCGCCGAGATCGTACACTCTCTGGCCAAATGGAAGCGCAACACGCTGGCCGAGTACCGTGTCCCCAGCGGCTTCGGCATCATCACGGACATGAATGCCGTCCGCGCCGACGAGGAACTGGACAACATCCACAGCATCTATGTCGATCAGTGGGACTGGGAGCGCACCATGTCTCGCGAGGAGCGCACGCTGGCGTTCCTGCGCAAGACGGTGGAGCGCATCTACGGCGCGATCCTGCGCACAGAGTATTATCTGAGCGAGATGTACCCGCAGCTGCAGCCCTTCCTGCCGGAAGAGATTCACTTCGTGCACAGCGAGGAGCTGCGCCGCCAGTACCCCGACCTCACGCCGAAGGAGCGCGAGCACGCCATCTGCAAAGCGTACGGCGCAGTGTTCATTATCGGCATCGGCGGTAAGTTGGGCGACGGCAAGGAGCACGACCTGCGGGCGCCGGACTACGATGACTGGTCCACACCGAACGAGGACGGTTTCGAGGGTCTGAACGGCGACCTGCTCGTCTGGTACCCGTTGCTGAACCGCAGCATCGAGCTCTCATCGATGGGCATCCGCGTGGATCGCGAAGCGCTAGAGCGCCAGCTGGCGCTGCAAGGCAAGGAAGACCGCAAGCAGTTATTCTTCCACCAACGATTGCTGAAGGGCGAACTGCCCCTGAGCATCGGCGGTGGTATCGGGCAGAGCCGGATGTGTATGATCCTTCTGCACAAGGCACATATTGGAGAGACACAGTCGAGCATCTGGCCCGATGCAATGCGAGCGGAGTGCCGAGCTGCCGGTTTCCAGCTTATCTGAGCAGAGGGCATTTGACGACACACACACTGCGCCCCGCTTCCCGGTGTGAGAAGCGGGGCGCCGCATAGGGGGGGGGGAGATGTCTCGTTCAGATGCTGTTATCTGTGGTCTTTGACATAGAAATAGAGTCCTCCGACATTAGCGATAATGAATATAAACAGCATCATTCCAATTGCTACATTCATTTCTTTTTCCTTTCTTTTTTAGGAGCATCATCGTCTTGGATGAGCAACAATCCCCAACCGAGAGAAGCGCCCACCACGGCAATGGCTGAAATTAATAAATAGATTTTATTATTCATATCCTCAAAGATTGAGGATATTACGACAGCTGTTGTAATGTATTTTGCCACATCCATTAACCAGCTTGCGAACTTGTCTTTACGTTTCTTTTTCTTATTCACGCCGCAAAGATATGCAGTTTTCTGGTTTCTACCAAATTTTGCGGCGGGAAAAGTGTGCGGGAAGTGTTATTCCACTTATTCCACTTACCCATGTAGCGTGTGATACGCTCGTCTGCGCCCCTGTGATCATCTGTGTGCCCCTTGTCTGCCATCATCCCCTGCCTTGTGCTTCCACGCGGCGCGCTCCACGAGTTTCACCCTTGTCCCCCGCCGTTGGAAATAGAAGAAGCGGTACCATTCCGGAGCCACGCGCCTGAGCACTCTGTGGAAGAGCCTCCGTGCCTCGTAGTGGCACATCATGCCGAGGTAGCTGTTCACCGTGGCGCACACGTTATTGCGCCCGTGCCCATCCACCTTCTCCCGGGTCAGCAGCCCGTTGAAACAGTGTATCCTGGCGAAGAAGCGTCCCACGGTGCGGTGCGCGATATACTTTCTCCCCGGCTTGATCATGCCGCCCACGAACATCACCCCTTTCGAATAATGCTGCAGGTACATCTTCCTGGGGTGCAGCCGGAGCCCCCTTGTTCCCAGCCACGCACTGATCTTCTTCCTCACCTCTAACAGATATGCCGCCGAGGGGTGTATGAGCACCATGTCATCCACATACCTGCCATAGTGCTTCACGCCCCAGTCGCCCGTGATCTTATGGTCCAGTCCGTCGAGATACAGCAGTGCCAGCAGCTGGCTCGTCAGGTTGCCGATGGGCAGTCCCCGTCGCCCGTCGCCTCCGAAGAGGCTTTTGTTGCGTGGCAGTCCCCGCCAGCGGTACTTAGGCACCTTGCGTATGCAGTTCCGCTCGGGGCGGTTGAAGATGGTCTCGCGCAGCATATACAGCAGCATCGGCAGGTTGTCGCCCTCGTAGCGTTCCTCTAAGAACGCGCGCACGTAGTCGTAGAGTCTCGCCTTCGAGATGCTCATGAAATATCCGCTGATGTCCAGCTTCATGACATAGCAGTCGCGCGTGTAGTTCTCCGAGCAGTCGCGGATATGCCGTTCCACGCGCTGTATGCCGAAGAGCGTGCCCTTGCCCTTTTGTGTGGAGTAGCTGTCCGTGAGGAACTGCGCTTCCAGGAGCGGGTATATGCGTCGCGCTATCAGGTGGTGTACGACGCGGTCGCGGAAGTCCGCGGCGAAGATCTCCCTCTTCACCGGGTGCTCCACGATGAAAGCTATCGAGCGTCGCGGCTTGTAGCGGTGCTCGTTCAGCTCGTGCCACAGCTCGATGAGCTCATGCTCATAGTCCAGTTCGAAGGCCATGGCATTGGCCGTGTTGCGCTTGCGCCGGCGGCAGTCATAGTATGCCTCTATGACCTCCTCGAGGCTCACGCCCCCCATCTCTTCCGGTTCAAACAAATAGTCTTCCACGTCCTAAACTCTCAACTCTAAACTCTCAACTCTAAACTCTCAACTCTCAACTCTCAACTCTATTCCTCCAGGCCGTCGCCTGCCGCCCTATGGAGTCCAAGAGCTTCATCAGTTCCGCATACCTGCCTGTGGAGAGAGCTTTCTGGTGGTAGCACACGCGCAGCAGCATCAGCAGTTGGCGGTAGCCGATGAGCAGGTCCGTGATGGCCTCTGTGCGGTGGTCCTTGTCCATGTTGGCGCGGTATATCTGCCCCAGCATGTCCAGACAGAGGTCCACCATGCGTGTGCCTACGGAGTAGCGGAAGAACTTAGGCAAGTCCTTCGCCAGGTCCGTGAGCCGTTCCAGCAGGTCATACGCGGCCTTGAATATGGGCAACTCTTCGCTGAGCATCACAGGAGATTCTATTCTTAGGACAACGAATGAGACGAATTAGACAAATTTCACCGTCGCTTCATAGGCACATATCCGATAAGCGAGGACAGGGCGAACATAGTTGCTGTTATTCTTATTGTTGTTGTTCGCGTTGCCATTGTTGAAGTTCATGTTCCAAGCGTTGTTGGTGTTGTACTCCACGCTACTCCAATAGTTGTTGGACTGTATTGTCACCCGTTTTGTCTCTACTAATGCCAGCGCCCTCGGGGATAGTTTTCGGGAAGCGTTCTTCTTACGGCACCAGTCGGTGACCCTTATCAGATAAGATACAGCTCACTCCTGCAAGCCTTGGCCGGCAGGACTCTCGCAAGCGATACCCGGGGCATTGCTGTTGCTATCCGCCCCTTGCACATTCTCTGCGGTGAAATTATCTAATCGTTTTTTCAGTGTTCCCAGAAACATCATGGCTTCCAGCGGAGTGGCCATTGAGAGGTCGAAACCTCTGATGGCCTCCTCCAGCCAGCTGCCCGTTACCGGCCCTGTTGTCTGGCTACAGGCGTTCGCCTGCTTCTGGGCGGCAGATTTAGGCTGTGGGTCGTTAATCATTGTCGGGTCAGGCGTACCGTCCAACCCACTGAAGACCCATATCCGTTCGTCCTGTTGTTGCACGCTGCCACCCGCCTGACAGATCTGCTCCAGCACGGACTTCAACCTCGCAATGGGGAATCCCGTGGTAAGCAGTTCTCCAGATTTTCGGTGTTTGCGCATCACGCGGTATCCAGTGATTCGCGACAGGGCAAAAGCGCCATGACCATAGGCATGCATGAAGGAGCCCACGAGCATCAGGAAGAACTCCCTGTTGCCCGTCAGCTCCTGTCGTTGCATGATTTCAGTTTCTGTCATTGTCTTCTCGTCGTAGAGGCCTACCGACCACACACACTGCGCTCCGCTTCCCGGTGTGAGAAGCGGTGCGTGTGTGTGTCAGTAAGTCAAAGATCGTTTTTGGGGTTATTTTTTCCCGGGCCGTCTTTCACGCGGCCCGTCTGGTTACCTCTGCACCTCGACATCCCTCGCCATTGGTAAAGGGGTGAAGAGGTGAAGAGGTAAAGGGATTAAAAAGCGAGGACAGGGCGAACATAGTAGCTGCTACCCTTATTGACGTAGTTCGCGCCGCCACTGTAGAAGTTCATGCGCCAAGCGTTGCTGGTGCTGTACTCCACGCTACTCCAATAGTTGCTGGACTTGATTTCTGCGCCACCTGCAGCGGTTTGTATATATTTGTTAACAGCTGACGCTATATAGTCCGTGTTGGGCGAGGTGCCCAAGTCATTGGTACCGCCCGTCAGACCCTTCACCACCAGGTTCCACTGTCCTATGCTGGGCAGGAACCAGCCGCTGGTGTTAGAGGTCATCCACGTGCTCGTGCGAGCCACATTCGTGCCGTCGGCACCGGTTAATGCGTAATCCTTGGCTTTCGTTGCTGCGGCGTGGGTGTGGCCGTCGCCGATTAGCGTATTGGTGTATTCGATGCCGTTCATATAGCCCAGTGCCGTGGCGATGGCGCTGTTCTGCACCGTGCAGGTGCCGCTGCTAGCCGTGTTCCACTGGCATGTATTGCCGCCGTTAGCATCCGTCAGCGCGATTGCCAGACAGCGGTACGACGTGGCACCCGAGCTGCCATCGACAGAGCCTGCCGAGCCCGCATAGCACAAGACGGCAAGCTTATTCTTACCGCAGCTCAGCGTGCCGTCGGACGAGAGATAGACGGGAGATTCCACAGACGAACCGGGATTCACCTCCGTACCGTTCTGGCACAGGTGCAGGTCGCCGTCCTCACAGACAACATACGCACGCGGATTTGTGCTGGTGCCCCTGTTGCTGGCGATGTCCGACGCCGTGATGGTCGATGGGTCAACGGGATGGAGTGTTGCTACGGCACTCACGGCGACGGTGAGGTTCGTGGGCAGGTCGTAGTAGTCTGCGCTCAACTCCGTGGTGCTGACTGTCACGCTGTTGCCGGAGAACGCCGACTCGCTGACGCGCGTGATGGTGATCTTCTTTGTCGAAGTGCTGTAGCTGACGGTGAAGTTGCTGGTGTTGGAGCTTGTCACAGTAATATACTCATTCCCTTCCGAGCAGGTGAACTCCTGCGTGCTGGTGACGGTGGCATCCGCGGCATCGCTGCTGGTGAAGGCCAGTGCCGAGGGCGATGCGGGCGATAGTGTCACGGTCTTCTTCCCCACCGTCAGCGTATATGTAGCCGTGGCGGTGGCGTAGTCGCTGTTGGCGCTGTTGGCCGCCGTGGCGGTGATGGTGGTGGTACCGGGCTTCAGGATGGTGACCTCGCCGGTGTTGGTATCTACCGTTGCCACTGTCACGTCGTTGCTGGCGTATGTCACGGTGCCGTCACCCGTGTTGGTGAGCATGTTGGTGAAGTTGGCGTCGCCGTATGACTTGTCGGTGATGCTGGCGGTGGCGAAGCTGATGGCGGCATCGTTCTTCTTCACGATGTAGAAGGTCTTGGTGCCTCCCTTGCCGGCGTAGGTGCCCTTGCCGAGCACGATGACCGTAGCCGTGCCCACGGCCCTGTTATCGATGTATGCCACATCGTAGTCGGTGGCGTTGAGCGTGGTGCCGTTCTTGGAGACCGTCACTGCGGGTTCGCATCCCGTGCTGACCCATGTCTGGTCTTCGATGTCGGCGATGGTGAGTGCGTTCTGGTCCGTGAGCGCTGCCACGGTGCCCTCGGTGAGTGTTCCCCATGCTGCGAGCGTTGCCGTGCTGCCGTCCATGCCGTTGGGTGTGGCCGTCATGGTGAGCGTGTAGGCATGTCCGGCCGTGAGCGTCGTACTGGCTCCGAGCTTGTATGTCACGAGCTGTCCGTCGAGCGTCACGGTGAGGAAGTCATCGTCGGCGGCCCATGTCGTCTCGGGCAGCACACAGGCGTAGGTGTATGTCTGTGCGCTGTTGGAGGCATCCTCCACGGCGCCGAAGCTGATGCTGTTGTTGACGGCCGCGTCGGCGTCATAGCCCGCATCGCCGGAGGCGGCAGCCTCTGCGGTGCCCAGCACGATGTCGGAGGCAGAGGGTGTCACGGCGACCTTACGGCTCACGCCCTTGAGGGCTACGCCGCCGAGGACGCTGACATCGGCGGGCTTCGTCACCGCCACGGTGAGCTTCACCAACTGGTGCTGGAAGACGAGGGAGCGTGTGCTCTCGCGCTCGTTGTCGGCCACGGTCGTGGTGGCGTACATCAGGTCGCTGGCCTGGTAGCCGGCGGCCGTTGTCTGGTCGCGTGCCACGACGTGCGCTGCCGTGCTGGCGGCGGGATATACGGCATAGAGTGTCACCGTGCCGGCGGCGTCGGGGTACTGCAGCGCGTCGGCGGCCGCCGTCATGGCGGAGGAGCCCGCTGCCGCCGCAGCGAGGGAATAGGTGGCATGCGTGGAGGCATTGTTCATATATACCTCCACCTGCTCGCCGCCCGTGAAGCCGCTGGCATCGGTGTAGATGCCGTCGGCGGCGCGGGTCAGTGTGGTGGTGCTGGCAGCCAGCTTCACGGGCATCTTGCCGCCCTGCGCCACGAGGTCTTCGTCTGTCATCTGACTGCACGCCGCCATGCCCATCAGGGCAGCGGCCACGGCGGCTGTGAAATAATAACTGTATCTTTCCATTCGTTTCATTCGGCTAATTCGTTGTTCCTAAAAAATGTCATCCAGGAGTAAGTTGTTTTTTTGGGGGGTGGATCTTCACTTCTTTGTCACGCTCAGTGCGCTGCCGCCGCTTGTCCATGCGCCGGTGCTGGCACCGCTGGCCACGGATGTGTCGAGGGTGAAGGTATAGACCTTCGGTGCGGCATCGCCGTACTTGCTCTCGGCGTTAGCCTTGACGGTGGCCGTGTAGGTGCCTCCCGTCGTGGGCTTCGTGGTGGAGGGACCATAGCTTGTGGGGCTTACGCCCTCGTAGGTTATCGTGTAGTCGGCGGGCGCTGACAGCGTGGTGCCGCTGGTGGCACCCTTCACGGTGATGGCATCGAGCGCTGAGGGCTTCAGCGAGCCGCCGTCGGTGATGCCCGTGACGGCGATGTCCTCGCCCGTGAGTGTGAAGGGCTGCGTGGCGGAGAGGCCGTCGTAGTCCGAGCCGGCCTTGCCGGTGATGGTCATCGTGTAGTTGCCGGGGAAGGTGGGCTTCGTGGTGCTGGAACCCCATGATGTGCCGTCGCCGAGCGTACCGCTGTAGGTGATGTCGTAGTCAGTGTCCTCGGTGAGCGTCAGCGGGTTGCCGTGCTCGTCGGAGACGGTGATGTCGCCGGCCCCCGGGCCCTTGGGTGTCGAGCCGTCGGAGACATAGGTGGGGTTGGCCTGTCCGTTTGTCATGGCCACCGAGAGGGCTTCGGGCACGAGGGTGAAGGTTCCCGTCTCCTCGGCACCGCCGTAGAGGCTCTGTGCGTTGCCCTTCACGGTCCACGTGTAGGTGCCGGGGGTCGTGGGCTTCACGGTGCTGGGACCGTAGCTGGTGGGGCTTACGCCCTCGTAGATGAGCTGGTAGTCACCGCTGCTGCCCTTGGTGAGGGCTGCGCTGGTGGCGGCGTCCGTCGCGGCGATGGCATCGAGGTCAGAGCCGTTCATCGTTGCCGAGGTGCCGCTGACGGCGAGGGCCTTGGGCTCGATGGTGAAGGGCTGTGTGCTGGTGGTGCCGACGTAGTCGCCCTTGCCCGTGAGAATCATCGTGTAGGATCCGGGGAAGGTGGGCTTCACGGTGGTGGGTCCGTAGGTGCTGCCGTCGCTGAGTGTACCGCTGTAGGTGATGTCATAGTCGGTGCCCTCGGTGAGCGTCACGGGGTTGCCGTCCTCGCCAGTGACGGTGATGTCGCCGGCATCGGGTCCGTGGGGGGTGCCGTCGGCGGCGTAGGTGACGCTGCCGTCGCTCTCCACGGTGCCTCCGTCGTCAGTAGTGCTGCTGGCACCGCTGCTGATGCTGAGTGTCAGCTGTCGGGGCATATCGATGGTGGCGCCGTCATCCCAGTCCTCGCTGACCTCGGCGCTGAACTTCACGCTGTTCATGCCTAAGTGCATGCGCAGCGTGTAGCTCTTGCCGCCCTCGAAGGTCAGGGCCTGTCCGCCCACCTTCAGGTCGGTGGTGATCTTGTTCTCCACGCTGGTGCCGTGGGTCTGTCCATCGCTGAGGTAGCCGGGCAGGTTGGGCACGGCTGTCTCCACGTCATAGACGATGGTGATGCTGACGCGCTCGCCGGTGGGGATCACGAAGATGCCGTCGGTGAGGGCCGTGGCGCCGCTGCTGCGGCCGAAGAGGTTCACGGTGGTGTGGGTGACACCCGCCGTCGTGTTCCCCTCATTGCTGATGACGACGGGGTTCAGGCCCGTGACGGTCTCGTTGTTGGCGGTGGCAGCGGCGAGGCCCTCGTAGCCGTCGCGCAGGCCGTCATAGACGGTTACGCTCTGACCGTTCTCGATCCATCCCGTGCCGCTGTAGTTCATCCACAGGGGTTCGAAGGGCTTGGTGTTGTTCAGGTTCAGGGCACCCTGTGCTGCCACGCCCGTGAAGGCGACGCTGCGGACATAGACCTTCGTGGCGTTGTCGGCGACGGTGCCGCCGGTGCCGTAGTGTGTGCCCAGCTCCGTGGCGTTGCCGCCGCCATCGACATCGGCATCCACCTGCACGTTGAGGCGTGCCGTGGCGTGGCGGAAGGTGAAGTTGAGGCGCTGATCGACGCTCTTGGCGTGCTGCACGTTGAGCCAGGGCAGACCGTTGGTGGTGGTCTGCAGGCCGTTCATCGTAGCCCATCCGCTGGCGCCCTCGTTATAGACGCCCCAGCAGAGATCCACGCTCTTGTCCATGTCGAAGCTGGTGATGTACTTCACGAGGGGGTCTCCGGTGTAGGTGTTGCGGGTGGTTCCCGTGATGCCCCATGTAGCCTCCTCGTTGCCCTCGCCGGCATCCTCGAGATACCCCGTCGCGGGCTTCACCTCCACGTAGGGTGCGTAGGCGAAGAAGCTGACCTTGTCGATGTCCTCGCTCTGCGCCGTCTGGCCGTACTCATTGGGCCAATAGCGCACGGGGGTGTAGTCGAAGAGGTTGTAGGTGTCGTTCCACTTCACCTGCTGGTTGAACATGAAGTTGGGCCGCACGTCGGAGGCGTAGTCATCGGCATTGGTGTAGTAGGCGAAGACGCCGAAGCCGGCCTGCCCGAAGGCTGTGGAGCCGCTCTTGAGCAGGGTGTTGGTGACCGCTCCTACGGTGCCGCTGCGCGTGACGCCACGGCTCGTGTAGGCATTGAAGTTGACGGTGGCGGGGCCGTCGCTCTCCTGCGGCGCACTGCTCAAACCCTCGATGACATCGCTGTTACACGAAGCCATCATCGCCATTGCGGCAAGAAGCAATACATTTGACTTTTTCATTGTTCCTTCTATATGTATTATTTAAGATTAGCTGATGGTGAAGGTGGCGATGGCGGTGAGACCGGCGTAGGCACCGATGCCCGTGACGACGACATAGGCAGTGCCGGCATTGACATTATTGTAATACTGCACCGTGTAGTCAGTGCCGAGGGTCAGCGTCGCGGAGGCGCTGTTGGTCACCGTCAAGGTGGGTGTGATGGCCAAGCCTGTGTGGGTCTGTGCGGGGATGGCAGCGACGGTCATGTGCTCGGTGCTCTCCGCCGTGATGGTGGCGGCGGAGGCGGGCCATCCCGTCAGCGCCACGGTCTGTCCCATGGCCAGCGGTGTCAGGTTCAAGGTCAGCTGATAGACCTTGCCGGCCTCGAAGGTGCCGGAGGTGAGGCTGTAGGTGGCTGTGCCGGCCGAGGTGGTCACGGTGAGGAAGTCGGCCGAGGTCCAGGTCTGCGCGGGGAACACACAGGCGTAGGTCTGCGCCGCAGCGACAGCGGCGGCCGCGGGACCGAAGCTGATGACGCTGCCGCCGTCGGCAGCGGCGGTATAGGTGAAGGAGGCCGTGCCAAAGTCCGTATAGATGGCCTTGCACTTGACATTCTTCAGCGCCACGGAGGTGACGTTCGCGATGGAGGCATCCTTGTTGATGACAATCTTCAGCTTCGCCATCTGATGCCCGAAGGGCAGGGTCTGCACCGATGACATCCCCGATGCTGCCACGGCGATGTGGGCATAGAGCAGGTCGCTGGCCTTGTAGCCGTTGTCGCCTGTCTGGTCGGCAGCCACGGTGTGGCTGGTCGTGCTCGCGGCGGGATAGACACCGTAGAGCTGCACGCCGGAGGCATTGGGATATACGAGCTTGTCGGCTACGGGTGTGAGGGCGGAGACACCCGAGGAAGGTGCGCCAACGCTGTAGTTGGCCGAGGTCACGGAGGCGTCATCGTCGTTCTTCATCGACACCGCGACGGTCTCCCTGCCGCTGAAGACGTTGAGGAGCCCGTCCTGAGCTCGCGTGAGGACGAGGTTGCCGGTAGCCGACAGGAGCACGGGCTGGCCGCCCTGGGCGGCGGGCTCCACATCTGTCTGTTCGCTGCATGCCGCCAGAGCCGCGAGCCCCGCCGCGAGCATGCTCAACGCAAAGATTTTCTGTTTCATAGTTGTTTAGGTACTTTATTGTGTGATGTTGTTTAGGTACGTTATTGTGTGATGTAGGTGTACAGAATCATCCGCTTCATTTT
>ERZ842401.3065-NODE-3065-length-21230-cov-12.265549_pt1 | contig 21230 bp, 22 predicted proteins | sample MGYA00521270_ERZ842401 | MGnify/ENA primary metagenome ERZ842401 (study PRJEB31892, sample SAMEA3878208) | bioreactor metagenome | biome: Moose rumen | place: Sweden | collected 2011-10 | study: EMG produced TPA metagenomics assembly of the PRJEB12797 data set...
CACCACAAGAAGAAAATCAATGGATTGAGCTGGAATTGGAATTTGAGCCGTGGCCCGATTGACATTCTCTAGCCAAATATATCGTAGCAAGGTCGTTCGAAAGTCGTAGCATAGGCCTTGCACTGACCGAGCCGAGAGATAGCCGAGACCTTCGGCTGGGTTCGAGATAGATTAGATGATTTTTCGGTAGGATAAGAAGAGGGGTAGAACACCCCAAGGAGAGTGCTTCTATAAAAAAATGATAAGGCAGCACTTGAGCAATTTGACAATGTCTGGATAGGTAAGTTCTGCAAGAACTGTGGCCGTCGTGAGTATTGTGCAGATCCGATTACTTAACCAAAAGTCAATATAGAGGTGGGCGTGAACGTCGCCACACCCACCTAAAGAACTAACCGATCTTCTCACACGTCAAATATGACATAGTCATCTTAGACTTATCAAAACTGGTAGAATACTTGGTGTTAAAAGCCCGTGCAATAGCTTCTTGATTCTTTGTCTGGCCAAGTGGGGGTGTTGTCGTCTGAGTTGACATTTCAATAAACATCCCTTTTACCAATTGTTTTCCGGAACCCCAGTTCCAATTGTTTTTTGCAGAAATTTTCCAGAGTGGCATAACTTTTTGTTTTAATGTTAATATTAGGCTGTTATCTCAGCCATTAATTGTATCTTCAGTTGCTCAACAATACAATTCCACAGACTGGAATTTTGGAGTTTGCCAGTTGGTATGTAATTCTTGTATTTCTCATAGAACTCCATACCCGTATCTTCAAACAGATGATGAGGGTAGATGTTGATAATACGCTCCCAATCCCATTTGTCTGCATACTTTTCCAGCAATTCATGCGTCATTGTTAGATTTCTATTATCTGACAGTTCACTCCAATTCCATTTCTCCTTAAAGGCATCCAGGAAGGGTTCTGTCATGACTGCCTCACTAGCATATTCAGAAAACTTGTTCCAGTTTATTCGATTCTTGAACTTCTGAACCATGGGAACAGTCCACACCACGCTACTGTTACATGAAATTGTTTGCCAATCGACTTGATCCTGATATTTCTCCAATAATGCTTCTGACCACGAGAAATTTTCGGATAGTTCTTTCCATGCCTCAGAAACTGCCGTCTGGTGCATGAAATCATTACTTAAAATCTTTGTTGCCATAATCACTTTTTGTATTTAAATGAAAAATATACTGCAAAGATAGCTCAGAGTTGTGCCGTTTCAAGGCATAAGATATGATTATTTCATTAATTTCTTTCCTAAATGTATTTCATCGCCAACTATTTGAATTTTATCTTTATCTATGACATCTGAAGAAACGAGGCATAACCCCATACGCTTACATTCCTTAATGAGAATATTAAGTTCTGACTTTTGACTCTTGCGGGATTCCATTATCGCAGCCATATACCCAACAGGATAATTAGCTTTGAGATATGCAGTCTGATAGGCAATCCATGTATAGCAGACTGCATGAGATTTGTTAAAGGCATAGCAACCGAAATGTTCCCAATCTTTCCATATCTTTTCCAATATTCTGGGATTATGTCCATTCTTCTTTCCTCTCTCAATGAACTGGGGTTTTAGTACATCTATGATATCTTTTTTCCTTTTACCCATAGCTTTGCGCAGGATGTCACTTTCTTCTCTAGTAAAATCAGCAAGCAGACGAGACAGAAACATTATCTGCTCCTGATACACTGTGACCCCATAAGTATCTTTTAAATATTTCTCCATACAAGGAATATCATATGTGATTTTTTCCTTTCCATTCTTTCTGGATACAAATACAGGAATATAGTCCATCGGGCCTGGGCGATAAAGAGCATCTAAAGCAACAAGGTCATCAAATGTTGTTGGCTGAAGATAACGAAGCCACTTTCTCATGCTTGATGATTCAAACTGAAAAACGCCAATGGTATTACCTTGCTGAAATAATTCAAAAGTATTGGAATCGTCTATAGGAATCTCATCCAAATCGATGTCTATTCCACGAGAATGTTTAATGTTCAAAAGAGTGGTCTTTATTTCTGAAAGTGTTTTCAGTCCTAAAAAGTCCATCTTCACAAGGCCTACAGACTCAATGCGCATTCCATCATACTGAGTACAGACAATAGTATTCCCTTTCTCATCTGGATTGTCAGTAGTAAATACAGGAGCCCAGTCGCTTATTGGGCCTTGACAGATAACAAACCCACAAGCATGAACACCTGTTCCACAAATCGCTCCTTCCAGTATTTTAGAATACTTGATTAGATTTCTCATAGCAGGTTTCCGTGACTTTTCTGCTTTTTTAAAGGCAGGGACGGTAAGACAGATGTTCGTCATATTCATTCTCATCCAATTCGGCAGATATGGAGGTATCTCTTCGCATAAGGATTCCGACACTGAATCTGGGATTTTTTCCAGTTTAGCTACATTCTTGATGACTCTATGGGGGTACATTGTTGCGAATGTGACAATATGGGCACAACAATCCTTCCCATACTTGTCTTCAAGATATTTATGAGCTAGAAAACGTCCTTCTTCATCAAAGTCTATGTCAATATCAGGTAATACATCACGATTCAAATTGATAAAACGCTCAAATAGCAAATCGTATTTCAAAGGATCTATCCTAGTTATTCCTAAGCAGAATGAGACCAAACAACCTGCTGCAGAACCACGACCTGGTCCAACCATCACACCATAGTTATTTCTCAACGAGTTTACAAGATCCTGCATTATCAGGAAGTATCTGGAGAACCCTTTTGTCTTTATGACATGTAACTCGAACCGAAGTCTGTCCTCCACATCTGACGGCAAAGGTTTTCCATATATCTGATATGCTCTATCTATGGAAATCTTTTCCAGATAGTCATGCTCTAACATAATCTGATATAACTCGTTTATTCCTCCTAATCGGTTAATCCTTTCGATGCATTCTATTTCAGACATGCAATTTTCACCATTTTCATCACAAGAAAAATCATGCAGAAGAGATTCTTCTGTATATTTCTCGCGCCACTCCTTTTCTGTTCCGAATTCAGTTGGAATTGGATATGCTGGCAATACTGGCTTATGATCGATGCTGTATAGCTCAATCTTATTCAGTATATCAAGTGTATTGGATAATGCCTCTGGAATATCCTCGAAAACAGTGGCCATCTCATCATAAGTTTTAAGCCATTCCTGCTTAGAATAATAGGTTCTATTTGGTTCTTCAAGTTCTTTACCTGTTCCCAAACAGATCAATCTGTCATGAGCATCTGCCTGGTCTTGATTAGTAAAATGAACATCATTTGTGCAAACCACTTTAATACCATACTCTTTGGCAAGTTGCTTTAACTGTCGGTTAACCTTCTCTTGACACTTGTATTTTTCTCGATTGGCAATGATGGATGAGTCTTTCACCTCATGGCGTTCCAACTCCAGATAATAATCATCACCAAATACCCCATGGTACCATTCAATAGCTTCACGAGTACCGATAATATCATCATTTAAAAGTTTAATAGGAACTTCACCTGCAAGGCATCCCGATAGAACTATCAGGCCCTCATGATATTTCTCTAACTCTTTACGGTCTGTGCGAGGCCTCATGAAGAACCCGTCCGTCCAGGAATTACTGACTATTTTGATAAGATTCCTATAACCTCGCTCATTTTTGGCCAATACTGTCAGGTGATAGCCCCCAAGGTCTTTAGGAAATGCTTTATGATCCTTAGTGCCGTTCTTTGCGACATATAATTCACAGCCGAAGATTGGCTTAAAAGGATCTCTTCCTTTCGCCACTCTTTCTTCATTGAGTCTATTCACATAGTCAGAAAATTCTTTGGTGCCAAACATATTTCCATGATCTGTCAGTGCCATGCCAGGCATATCACATTCTATGGCTTTGTCCACGAGGTTCCTTACACTAGACAGAGCATCATAAATTGAATAATATGAATGTACATGAAGGTGTACGAAGTTTTTTAAACTATCCATATTTGCAGTTTTTATATCTGTTAAACTTAAATTACTTATTATATAATACGAATGAGACTGCAAAGCTAAAACAAAGATATGTCTATCTGGGGCAGATGTGGTGAGTTTTATTATTACTTCATCAAAAACATATAGAAGTCCCAGTATTTTGAGACCACCATATCTTGAATCTTATTCTGTTGTTCTGCATCTTCTCCAATCAACATAGAAAGATAATTCCAAAAAGACTTCCGGTGATGGTGGTGTTTTAAATGAGCCATTTCATGCAGTATTACTACGTCCATCAATCTATTGGGAAATATTACAATAATGGGGGAGAGCCTGATATAATTCGAATGGGTACACTGTCCTAAAATACCTTTTCGCAGTTTCTTAACAACAATCCCGTTTGCATAAAGGTTATGTAGGGATTCCAGCTCATGCAACCTTTGGGGTAAAACCTTCTTTGCCCTCAGAACAATGTGGTCACGAATAGTCTCCCTAAGCCATTTTTGAATACGAATATTCTCGAACTTAGTTTGATTAGTATATAAAAAATCTAGCCCAGAGTTACCTTCCCTAACAATCGCATGGATACAATTCGTTCCATAACCGTATACCAGCCTTTCCTTGTCAGATAATTCATTCAGTTCCAAATCACATGTATCACAAAGATGCCATTCTACACTAAGGGATGGAAAGTTCAGACGGAATCTTGGGTTAATCCAATATAGAGGTGTTCTTTTGCTCATACTTTCCATATTCGATCTAATATATCATCATATCCGGAAACGGTACTCTCTATTTGCAAGCCATAAAACCTTGTTCCTTTGTTGTGTTCTATTTCCATTTGTTCCAACGTTTTGGTTCTTGGCGGTGGAAAGTAGAAATCGCTAATAATAAGAACATCGGCCATCGAATAACAGTCGGTATTTAGCATCTTCAAAGCGTTTTTTATCATATCCTCCCCGTCAGTGCCTCCTGTAAATGGATTATTCAGGAAACGGTTCAACCGGCTCCATGAACCAGGTCGGGATAAGTCCATACACTCAGCTCTGACAGAAAAAGTTATTAAGAAACATTTTCTTTTTTGTTTCTTGGCCATTCTAAGAAGCTGAAGCAAGAGACAACGGGCAACTTTTTCTGGCTTACCTGACATAGAACCACTGGTATCAAGACTGACAATAATTGGGCCTTTTTCTAATCTCGGCTTTTTATTACGTTTCTTCTCAGTCTTTTCTACACTCTCTTGTTTGGGCTTGTTGGCAAAAAGCTGCAGTTGGTGTGAAGCATATTTCAGGTAAAACAGATCCTCTGTTCCCTTATCTGCTAGGATTGTAGTTTCCATCGGCAGGACATGCTGTAAATCATTTCCTACAGATACTTGCTCTATCTCGACTGCAGGTGTTGGCGGTGAGGGTAATAGTGGCATATAACTTCTTACTGTCTCGTCATATTCGTCATCTCGTTCAGGCTGATCCCTTCCGATGATACGAACTATATCTACCAACTGCGGGTAGGAATAGAAAGCTTTTTCTATTTTCTTACGCTGTTTAAAGTCAGCATTTCCGTGTTCTTTAACGCCCTTTTCCCATTTTTCTCTATTAAACTCAATGATTTCGACTTTCTTTTTTCGGGCAAGTTCGTCACAAGCTTTATCCCAATCAGACAATAAAGAGGAAAAGACTGCATCAAGATCTTGACTTTTCATTTGTTCAACATAGCCGTCAATGTTCACTTCTTCTGGGGCATATTCCCTTGTGATAGTGCTATACACATCTTTCCACATGTTTCTCTTTTGGTCAATGTCTGCATCTGCAAAGACTACGATGTAGGACTTTTCACGTTGATGCGCCTTTTCTATTGGCTGGAACAGTTCCAACATAGCCTCCAAGAACTTCATAACCTCCTCTTTCAAGAGTTCCTTCCATACAGGATCCTGACTGTCGAGCTGCGGATTTTCATCAATCGTCTGCTGCAAGAAGCCTCCTAACAGGTCTTCTTGCGGGATGTTATCTGGCATCCGGCCTCTTTCCATATAGAAGTCGAAAGCATCGTCATATTCCTTTAACCTGTTGGCTATTTCTGTTTCATTCATCATATGAGCGATTCTGCATTGGTAGCTTTAACTTGAAGTTCATTCAATCGCTTATCACAATTGACCATGTATTTCTTAACCACAGTCAGATCATCATCCGACAAGAACAGATGCTTGGTTTTCGAAAACATTTCCTGTAATTGAGCCAGTTTAGGACGTAAATCCTTTTGGATGATATTCAGGGTGACTGTAGCAACATTGGCTGGAATAATACCTGGATTATCGAATAATCCCAGACCATCCTGCGCACTCTTCCGTTCAAAGGCATAAGCTGTTCCATTGATAATTATGCCTCCTTGGCACTTGGTCAGTTTTACCTTCATCGATTTTTCTCCAGTTTTTGTTTTGTAATCATACGGTGTGCCTGTGTAGATGGCATGAACTATCCACGCTTTCTTGTCCTGGTCATAGAACAGAATGCCATCCATAGAGCGGTGTGTTTCGACGTGACTATAATCTGGTTTAAAGAACAGACATTTCCCATTAGGATGGTTACGTAGCTGATAATAGAAGTAGTTTACTTGCTTATACTCATCGTCTGCAGCTCGATTTGTCTGAGCAACAGTTTGTGAGTTCTTTTTAAGGGCAGCTTCAATCTCCTTGGTTTGTTTATCTATATTGAAATCAATTACCGCCGTTATACTTCGACTCACAATATCAATGGTAGCAGGAATCGTTTCTGCCTTATTCCATAGACATGAAAACAGCAGCGGAACGTCAGTTACATCAATCGTCTTGCGTCCATTAAGGAAAGCAGACGCTTGCATCAGATGAAAGCACTTTTTCCATCGACGGTCAGAGATATAGAAGTCCATTTCATTATTATCCTCTTTTTTTCCTTCTTCTTTTAAGAATTTCCGAATATAGGAAACAACATTGCAAACATCGTCAGGAATCGTTACTTCATCGATCTTTTCCTGCCACTCATGATAGATTTCGTCTGTTATCTGCAAATCAAACGGCACATCTATGGTTTTCAATGGTTTCTGCCTAATCATTTTGAAAAACGTTGATTCGCTCTTGATACAATTAGAAACCATCCTGACTAGAAATCTATCCCATAGCGCTTCCAATCCTTCATTCTCTGCAGGCAACTCATTACTGGCTGCAATCAAAGCTTTCATCGGGAGTCGGATGATATTACGTCCATTCTGGAAAATCTTCTCGTTGATAGCAGTCAGTAAGGCATTTTGGATAGAGGGACCGGCTTTCCATATCTCATCGAGGAAAACGACATCTGCAGTAGGTAGAAAACCATCAACAACACGTTCATACTTATCTTCATTCTTTAAAAGGGAAATAGATACAGGGCCAAATATCTCATCTGGCGTACTGAAGCGTGACATAAGATATTCAAATGATTTCCCTCCACGGAAAATAAGTTTCAACCTTCTGGCCACAAGACTTTTTGCTGTGCCTGGAGGTCCTAACAAGAATATACTTTCACCTGCAACAGCACATAGCAACGACATCGCTAAGATGTGTTGCTTCTCATAGATCCCCTCAGATATTATCTTTATAAGGGACTTTATATGTATGTCCTCCTTCATATGCTATCAAATTTTAATGCGACAAAATTACTGTATATTTTGGTTTTAGCTGCATCCTAATTCATCACAAGCCTTGCGAACTGGAATAATTATTGTCAGCAACTACATACCAACATTAATAACACTTTCTCGTCCAGACTATTATCGTACCCCATTCCCCATCTGATTTCTACGCCATTTGGAAACAGCTTGATAACGTCATGGATATAACGAAGTTCTTCCATAAGAAGAGGATGTTTCTGCGATGTCCTAACCAGCAGAACAACTTTATTATAGCATCCGAAATCAATGGATGCATATTCTGTGAGTTCACGAAGTATAGACTCCATGCGACTCTCATTAGTTCGAGGGAAGGAGTTTATTCTACGTTTAAGCACAACCTGCTCCTTGTATAGATATATCAGGTCGCTTTTGTCTAAACGAACCAAAGTTGCTTGCTCCACAATCTGTTGAATCAATTCATCAATCTCTGGCTTACTACCTCTGAGGTTTAAAAAGCGTGTCTCGTTTACCGTCTGCTCCATATATTATTATCATTTAAAAACCAATCTTTCTTTGCTCTTTTTTCTCTAATCGTTCATTGTCACAGTGAATTGACAGCGTTTCAAGAACATTACTTGAAGAACCATGAAGTATGTTATCTATAGCATAATGACGTGCTATGTTTTCTATCTGGCCACCACTGAAATCGTACTTCACAGCCAAAGCATGGGTGTCAGCCTCTGAGAGAGTTGGAATCATCTCACGCCAGATGCTCATACGCGCCTCTATAGTAGGTTTTGTGAATTTTATCTTATAGAGGAAGCGACGTTCAAAGGCCTTATCCATATTCTGTGCTAAATTGGTTGTAGCTATCAGAATACCATCAAGAGTTTCCATTTCCTGAAGAATAATATTTTGAATGGAATTCTCCATCTTGTCAACAGCACGTTCAGCACCTTCCTGACGTTTACCAATAATAGCATCTGCCTCATTGAACAATAGGATAGGAGTCAACTTAGACTCCCTTACCTTGTTTCGGTAGTTATCGAATAGGGCTTTAATGTTCTTCTCGCTCTCACCAACCCACATACTTTTTATTTCAGAGATATTCACTTGCATGATGTCACGACCAGTCTCCTTGGCAAGCTGCAGGACTGTTTCGGTTTTACCAGTACCAGGCATTCCATAGAAAAGACACGTGAAGCCACATCTGAAACCAGACTCTTTGAGACGGTTCCGGATTTCTTGATAATGGTCATCATTCAACAGCTGCGTTAGTTCTGACACCTGTTTTCTAACTTCTTCGTCGTAATAGAGCTTTTTTATTGCAATATCATCTGCCTTTAGGAGTCCGGCCTTCTTTTGATTAGTATTCAGTGAAGATAGATTCAACTCCTCAAATAAAGTTCGCTTGGCTTCCATTGTCATTCGGAACGATTCTCTATTGACAAAGCCATCGTCGTTATTATATTCAATCATCTTGGCAGATAATAGAATATGTTCCCCTGCGTTCAAAGATGACTTTATTCGATTCCATCTGCGCTTATCAAATAGAAAATCCAAGTCGTGATATCCAATATTGTCATCGCTGTTATTAACAAACAGATGGGAAAACAAAATTAAAAGGAGTTCATCTTCAACATCAAAATTGAAACTCTTCAGTTTCTCCACAAAAATGAGGTTGGGATTATTTGTGAACAATTCTCTTATCTTTTCGCAAACGCCTTTTTCTGTGAGTTCATCGTTTTTTCTCATGTCAAAAATGTCTTCCAACTCAGCAAAAAGTTCTGCACAAGAAAGACCAGAAAGATCATCTGGTTTATACAACTCATTGTGTTGAAAAGCTTCTATGACCTTCATGGGAACACGATAAGAGCGGCCTCTTCTATCGCGGCAACATATTATAAGACCTCTTTTTTCCAATACGTCGATATCGTTCATAAAACGAATAATTCTGGTGGTTCGACAGCCAAGAAAAGTACCAAAATCACTAATAGAAATACTGGAATCTTCACTATTATCAATAAATAGTGACATCATTACACTTTGTTCCTTTGTAAGGTCTAGGGCTTCTGATAAGTATTTGATATACTTGCCTGCCTTACGAAAGAAATCCTTACTAAGTTGAGAATCTTTAGCCAACTCAACGATTTTTTCTACTGCCTGCAACAGATCCAACTCTTGCTTTTTTGATTGTTTTGCTGTCATAATTGAAGCTTTTTCATTAATCTTGCTGCAAAGGTAAAACGAAGATGTGCCTATTTGGGGCATATCTTACATGATTTTGCGCAATCATCGCAATTATTTCAAAAATCAATCATAATAATCAGATTTATTCCAATCAAGGTCATCACCATAATCATCATTATTATATGTATTAGAGTCCACCTCTGCATTGACTTCTATATTAAAATCGCGAACCCATAAAAGATCAAAGATGGAGAAATCCATATGACTATACAGATTATGGAAAGGATGGATAAGATGCATGTCTTCTGTCAATTTCCTATCCAAACCTTCATTCCAATTGTCCAATTTATCATCTAAATATAGAACCTGATTTTCGGAGGGTATCTCTGGATCCCAGTTGCTAACACTGATTAAATCAACGCCATCCTCATATAAAGGGATATATTTGTCAATGGAGCCATTGAGAATAGCCCACATTTTCTTAGCTCTTACAGTCTGAACAGGATGAATTTTAGAATATTCGTAACCGAGAAAACATTTTCCGGTCACTTCAAAATCACCAGTTAAACCAGACTCGCTTACAGAATTAAACAATGTAACAACTCGTTTCCGTGTTTCTAGCACCTGTATGCGAAGAGCTTCATTGAACTCAGCTAGCAATTGCTTATTGGTTTCATCAAGCACAAACATACTATTTAGAAGATGGCATCTCACACCCAAAAGATGCTCTATAGCAAAGCCTTCAGGACCATCGTAATGCTTTCTCTCATTATCCAATTGGAGATTCAGGATCTCTAACTCCACATCACGAACAGCTGTAGTGTTGAAAATCTCTTGTACTATCATACATTTAGGATTTTAAGTATTCAATAATTTTTCTCCAGATAGAACGATGCCCTTTCTTATATTCATTTGTCGATGTCAGATTAATGGCTATGTCCAACATTGTCATAAGTAAAATAGTATGAGTAGTCTTCCATCCAGAATGTAATTTATAATAAGTAAGAATTCGTTTTGTCACAAACCTTGCTGCATCATAATACTGATCTTCTTCACCTTTGATGACATTCACTTCTATTTGTTCGTCATAGACATTCAATGTAATCTTTTTCTTATCTGCTTTCATATCCATAAATCCCTATAATAATCAATAAATAATTGCATTCCTTCCTTGATCTTCTCTTGCTTCTCTAAGGGAAGCATATCAAAGTCGTTTCCACCGATACACCACTGGTATTCTTCAAAAGCATAAAGCATCTTACGGATGATTGCTAACCACTTCTTATGGCCTTCTCCTGCACTGCATCCTTCAGCTAATTTTCCTGGACATCCTCCATTTGGTCCCTTTTGAGCCATCAAAAATGCCCTTAGATGAACGGAAATAATACGAGCAAGTCTTGTATCAAGACTCCAAACATCTTCATACGATACCTCTGCATAGCCTGCATGAGCCACCTTTCTCCAGTAATCATCTTTCCATTTGGGATTCTTCCCATACATATAATCATCCATCATGCACCAGAATTAAATTATGGCGCAAATATAAAACGAAGTTGTGCCAAAGCGAGGCACAACTTCGTAACTTCTTCAATTATTTCTCCTAAAATATTATTGATATATCTTCAAAATGAAGTCAATACCTGTTTGTATACGGTCATTGTTATCATTATTATCATGAATAATGTGGTAATTTTTTGCTTTGCTTTCACACAATAGCGACAGTTCTCTGAGTTTTGATATCGACAAACGTTCATTAGAGTTTCCTATAAAAATAAGTCTCCAACCCTCCTCAACACATTCAAGTTCAATGCCCTTGTCTTTTAGAACGAGATGGGCTTTTATACGATCTTTACCAGTATAATCCGAATTCTCATATATATCAGGTCGATTGTGCCTAAAATATTGAGCGACAGCGCATGCATAAGGTTCTGTATGATAGCCTAGAAGTGGGTTGCTGCTGAAACGTGGAAGAGTAATAATATCATGTTTAGATTTAATTGCAAAGAAATGGTGAGCATCAACTGATTCAGGATAATCTTTGTCATCCATAGTCCACCAAAGAGCACTATTGGCAAATGCATCATAACATAAGAAATAGTATTCAAAACTGTCTTTATTTACACTTGTCTTTTTTGTGTTGAGAATAGTTTCTATGTCTTTTTGTATGCGGAAATCTGATACAAACGATGAGAAAACATCCCTTAATGATTGTGAATCAGACTTGTATCTGAAAATCACATTCCATCTGTCTTTATATCCAAAGAAACGTCTTTCGCCATGTGCACACGATCCAAAATTTGTCCCTTGATATCCATAAGCAACAAGTATTCTTGCACGATTAATATCAGTTGCCTTTTTAAATGCAGTGAAAGCTTCGGCTAATTCATGGTGATTAATACTTAAGTCAAAAGCATAAAGACTACCATGGGTAAACCCAGAATCCTCAAGACAATAAATATCCACATCGGGATAACAGCTGACACCTTTAACGACAGATTCTGTATCACCCATACCTGGTTTCAATGATAAATTTGCATAGTCCTCTTTTGAACAAAGATCGTCAATTGTGGCACTGTATCTTGGCAAGTGAGATAGTCTGACATTAGAATGAATCTGCATATCTTTTGTTAATCTCTGGTTTATAGATTCCAAAAGATTCCTACAAATACGGATATACATCTTCAGTTCGTCCGTGATAGTATAACATTGTTTTTTTATGCAGTAAACAATAAGGCAATACAAAAGCACTTGCTCATCAACTGAAGCTTTAGCTGTAATGCATGCCTCAAAAAGATTAGTTGTCTTGGAAGAAAAGAGCCTTACACGCCCGTCTGTCTGTTGTCCTTCCAAGTAGAATAGTTTGTTAAAGAATTCTTCAATTGTATTATTCTTGTTTATAATATTCACAAACAAATCAAGTGATTGGTAGAGAAAACAGATGTTTTCTTTATTAGAGAACAATTCCATTCTTGTGCTTTCCGTATCATCTATTACATTATCTTCATCATTATTGTCCTCTTTTCGTGAGATAAAATATTGCAAGCAGAAGATATAGTGGTAGAAATTTAGGAAATAGTCATCAATCAATGGGCTTGTCACATCTGGCCTATTGAATTTCTCTTCTTCTGGAAGATTGTCATATTCTATTTTACGTTGTTTGTAATCATTGACAGCATACCCCCAAAACAGGTCTGTCCATTCATGCTCTATAGAATGGGTAAAATAGCTTTTTATGCTTTTGAAGTCTCTACGTTTCTCATCGGAATGTTGGTATTCAGAGTTATCATATACCTCTTCTAAGAATTTAATGAACTTTGCTTTCCAATTCTCAAACTCGGTAAGTTGTTTGCCACGAGCATTCATTTTGACATACAGTGAATCGTTTAATTTGAACTTCCCCATATCCAATTTGTCAAAATTAATAATCTTGGAAGAGAGAATTTTATCTAACATCTCGGTTGCCATCTGATCCTTAAGCCCATTGTACTTATTTCCAATGGCATCAAGCATATCTATCATTGCATTCACTGTCGGATCCAGATCCCAACTTTCTGAGTACCATGATTGCTGTTTTAGTACTTCAGAAATCGTCCCGTCCATCTCTTCTGGCATAAATTCCATAAGCTTTTCACAGAAAACGGTGGAGCTTCTACGCGTCTTATATCTGAATTCGCTTTCGTTCCACGAGTAAAGATCAGTAATTCTCTTATATTCTTCTAGATTTTCCAGTCTGCTCTTATTCAATAAGAACCAGTGCAGGAGGAATAGTGTCGTAAGTCTCTGCTGACCGTCCAATGGCAGGAAAACTCCGTTTTCTTCAGTTCCATATATAAAATCCAATTCACATGGCTTTCCTTCATAGAGTAAAGCATCAAATAAAGAATCGATAAACTCGTTACGCTTCTTGCTCTGCAGGTTACTGCCTTGAACATAATCCCTTTGTATCAGAGGAATTTCTATCTTATGCTTCGTGAAGAATGTGATGAAATTGGAATTGACTTCCTCTATCTCATTCGTATACTGATTCATCTGTTCCATATTACTTATTGTTATTTTTCTTATTAATAAAATAAAGATAAGCTTTCTCTATCATTGAGAAATATGATTCTCTGTCATCTTTTGACCAGAATTTCATATTTGAAATCTGACTTGAGAAGTGCTTGTTAAAAACATAATTTGTGGCTACAGGGACATAGGTCTCGCCTTTTTCTTCTCTTTCTTGAAGTATCCTACGCTTTACGTCTATAAGATTATTGCTTAAGGCAGCATTTGTTTTCGTATCAACTAATGCCATGTTGTATAAAGTGTGCATATGGCCACTGTCCATCTGGGCATGTTGGTCAAAGACCCTATCAATATTCTCAACAATCCTTTGGATTTCCCCAATATGCTCTTTAAACTTGTCTCTATCTTTCAACATATCATCAAGTTGATTCAAGGCAGACTGCATTTCATCATTTTCAGCGTATTCATGATTCGAGGTGATGATATTGCTAGTGTTTTTATACCATTTTAGAATATCCTCATACTTAACATTATTGTTGTCAAAATTGAGGTGCTGGGCGTGAATATGCTCAAGACTTGTAACCTTTTTGTCCTTAAATTTCTTGAAATTGAATCTGAACCCAAGATTCTTGTTCGTAATATGCAGATAGATATTTAAAGCCTCCAAGATCTTGATGATTCTTGAATTATGAATACCATACTGTAAATCTTTTAATTCAACATTCTTTTTTATACCAAGAGAATCATCGACTTTCTCCTGAATCTCAACAAGTCGACCTATTTCACTTTCAAGGTACTCTCTGAAGGAATTCTTATTAATAGAGCAATATTTGTTGTATATTTCTGTAATGAGAGGAATAGGATTCGTCCCACCTTGAATTAGCACATTCAAGCCTATCAAATGATAAAACGTATCATTCATATACCAGTTATGAAGAGCATTATATACATCTCTTATCATACTCCACAAGCGATCTACATTATCTGCATATTTTATAGGCGATACGCATGAATTGACTCCCAAAAAGTTGGATATAATGTAAAAATCCCGTCTTTGGTTGTCAATAATACGATATTTATTATCCTTTTGGATCTTTTCCGCAACAAATTTCAGAATTAACTCCAAATGATTTGCTGGTTTATATTCCTCAGGGGTAAGCATTCCCCAAAACAATTCATCATGCAACCCTTTCTCAATATCATCCCATTCTGTTGCAATTCTGAACAAATGCTCTTTCATTGCATTTCTGCCTTTTTCACTTTTGTCATCTGGATAGATGTCGCTCTGAAGGATGAGGGCTTTTATCAACTCCGTGTCAGTAAGGGCAATCTTGCCATAGTTGAGACGAGAAAAAACCTTAATTGATGATGCCTGGTTACTATTATGATCAACGTCTTTGTCGAATTCATACCAAATAATACGCACATCATTTGTTTTTTCAGTAGGACTTACTGGAACTATTGCTTCCAATATTTTTGTTTTTTTACCTCTCCATTCTGATATAGTACGAAATGCACTTTTAAGAAAATAAAGATCTATATTTTCAAATATGTCACTTCCATTATCAACGGCCTTCTCAAAAAGATTCTCTCGGCTTTCATACTGCATCGAATAAAGGTCTGGATGATCATTATCCAAGTCATCCCACAAATTATGGAAACTAGTTTGATTTAATATTAGCCATAATGTTGTTAAACGCTGTTGACCATCAAGCAAGTCATATACAATTACGTGTCTGCCTTCTTTCTGGCTTTCCATCTCAGACAAATAATTATTTACCCTAACAACAACGGGTTGTAAGCAATAAAATTCTCCTGCCTCTTTGTTATCTTTTATAGCAAACTCTTGAATGTCATTAAGTAATGCTTCTACATTTTCCTTCTCCCAGCGATATCCCCTTTGGTAACTTGGAATGTTAAATCTCATTCCTAGTAGCTCTTTGAAAGGTCTTATTTTGAACTCCATATCACTTTATATTTTTAAATTATTAATAATTTTAGGCATAATTATTTTTGGTTTTTGATTATGCACTTTTTACCAGTATTCGAATAAAAGTTTTCAAGAAGATTCCTTGCCTGTTCAAAGGCAAGTTCTTGATATTCTTTTTCTACTCTTTTCTTAATTCTATCTGTAAGTATTATCAAAGCTTTTTTATCACCTTCTTCAGATATATTATTCTCAATAAATGCAGACAGCCTGCCTTCTTCCTCATATAGAATAGTGGGACTTTTACCTTTTGTTGTTATTTCTGGCACACACCGAGGTAATTGGACAGTAATAGAAGAGTCATTCTCTTGAACAACAATCTTTTCCAAATCATACTTAAATTCACAATGTGCTGGAATTTTGTATACAACAGATCTGTTGTCCACCTTTAGAGGATATGCATCTTCTATATCAACATCAAGAACAGATAATTTAAGAATATCTCTAAAATCACCAATCTCTGTTTTTATAGTGGTCGAAGTAGGCTCAGTATTGAATAAAGAAAACTTAACAGGAGAAAAGACAAGAATAGTACCTACTACTCCAATAATAATACAGATTGCAATAAATATAATAATTCTTTTCATATCATCTATTCATTTTCAAAAATAACCTTAGGTTTCAAATCTCTGTTGTATGAGAAGAGCTTGGGTATTAATATTTTTGCAGATGCTTTACCTTTGTTCTTCAAATTGTCGGTGAAGGCTTTTGAGTTCATCAAAGAATCCTTAAGATTCTCAACTTCCTTATTTTCAAAAGCATGCTTTTCTTTCTGGGTTATCCAATCCCTAAAAGGCCCTTTAACTTTATAAATCGTAAAAATCTCGTTATAATGATATTTTGGTTCAGCAATTTGAATTGGTGGACAATAAATTGTTACTTCTCCAGAAATAGAATCAACAACCACATTCATTTCTTCCATTTCCAGATAGGCAATAAACTCACACCTCCCAGTTCGATAAATACCAAAGCGTGTACCGCTAAAACCTGAATCGTCAATCATAAATGTCGTTTGCGCACATACTGATGCTAATTCTACTCTACCTGTTTTAGTTGGAGTAACCGTAGGAATTATTGGCTTACTCTTTTCACATGACCAAATAAGGCATGGTATTATAAACAAAAATATTTTTTTCATGTTCAAATCTTTAGTCTCATTTTTCAATTTTAATTAATATGATGCTATTTATAATATAACTCTAGCTATCCAGGCACATGCTTCTGCGTCTGCAAGTGCGTGATGATGGTTCTCTAAATGATAGCCGCAAAGTTCTGAAATCGTATGTAGCTGATGATTCTCTGCATCTGGGAACGCCTTGCGTGACGCTACACATGTACAGTAGAAATCATAGTCAGGATAATCCATCTGATAACAGCGAAACACTGCTTTAAGACAGCTCTCATCAAAAGCCTTATTGTGGGCAACTAGAGGCAATCCTTCTATCAGAGGTTCAATCTGCTTCCATACTTCAGGGAAGATGGGAGCTTCTTCTGTGTCCTTACGAGTTAATCCGTGAACCTGAGTACACCAATAATTGTAATAATTGGGTTCTGGCTGTATCAACGAATAGAAGTTATCAACAAATTCCCCATTCCTAACAATTACAATTCCTACACTGCAAACGCTACTTCGTTCATTGTTGGCTGTTTCAAAATCAATTGCTGCAAAGTCTTTCATTATTATTACTAATCCTCCTTATATTTGTTCCACATTCTTTTTATCTTGCCTGCCAATTCTTTTCTAAGCCAAATAGGTTCCAAAACCTCAAAATCCTCACCTTTTGCCAAAACTTCCTGTTGAAAATCAAACTCTGGACAAATGCGGAGTTCAAACAAACTGTATTCTTCTGCTCTTTGAATCTCCTCCTGAGTCCAATGAAGGGGCAATGATCGCATATAGTTTGCTTGGCCAGCCGAAACCTTCAGAACGACCTTTTCAACTTTAGGTTGGCTATTAGCAATAATACCATAGAAACTGTCAAAAAACTCAGATGCAACAAAGTCTTCTGGCATCTTAAATTTTTGATCTTTAAGTATATTCATATCATAAATCCTATCTACGGCATATATCATTAGCCTTTGATAATAAGGATTCCATGCAAGCATATACCAACGCTGCTTGAATAATTTAATACAATATGGTTCTACGTTAAATGTATTACTCTCTTCACGCCAATAACTCTGATATGTCATACGAATGACAGAATTCTTCTTCATGGCCTCGATAATAGTAGATAAATAGCCTTGACCAGAGGGAATCTCTTCAAGTAGTATTCTCTCTTTGAGGTTTTGGTTATCTATGAGCAAATTGCTTACTGATATTGTATTAAGTAACCAACTGCGCAAACTCCCACTTTTTATTTCGTGGGCATTGGCAATATAATAATGGTAGCCACCTTTTCGTTCACACTCAATAATCAGGCCAAACATTTCTTCAGCAGCTATACGCCATTTATGGAAAGTACGAAGAGCAAGTTCAACTCCCTCACTCATATCATTATCTAGCCATTTTTCATTAAGTTCTTCAAATGTAATACTACCAGCCTTGTAGATTGTTTCTACAAGCCAAACATACTTATTTAAAAGATTTTTAGCCATAAATTAATAATTTTGCTGCAAATATACAAAAAAGATATGAAAAAACAAGGCACAACTTTGGAAATCATAAATATAAATGTTCATTATTGGCAGTTTAAGACTTAATGGACGTTAATTTTATAGGGTAAAGGTTAAGCTACGTGAACACTCTGCGGTGTGTCCGAACACAATTCTGCGTTAAAATTTCGGATTCGTATAGATAATTATGCAAACCAGAAAGATTGAACAACTAATGAGGCAGAATCATAATAAATAATATACAATGAATAAGAAAAAATGTCGTAAAGACTACACGCCCCAAAACCATCCTTCAAAATACATCACATGCAGATGTGCGTCACTTAAAGTTGAATGGGTTCAGCGACATAGCTGCGTATGGTCTCATAAACCAGATAAGCATGGTCGTACAAGAGTTGCTGGCATCGTGAGACAGAAAGCAAAAGAGGAAATTCGGGAAGAAATAAAAAGAGAAATAAAAGACCTTTTATGAAGAAAAATGTTTTTGAGAACAAGTTATCAGAATTATTTCGTATATTTGCACCAAAAAACAAAATGGAACCTTTATTTCAGGATATATAACACCAGATTAATAACATAGAAGTTGTGCACGACACGAACTTAGTGTGGAAACGTATGATAGGAATGGCAAAACAACAAGGAACAAATGTTATGGTTTATAGTGAAACTGGCAGTTTTATGTTTAACAAAACTGGCACTCTTGTTGGCTATACATCAAATACTGTTACCGTGAAGCAAGGTGCAACGACCTATGTCTATGGTAATCATGGTGAGATTAAGTTTACCAAATAAAACTGGCGACCTATGGCTATTATTAGAAAAAGTGCAGTTAGTGAGCGTATTAATAACCCTTTAAATATCAAGATTCATCGCGGCACCCACCAGATAGGTGGTTGCGTCACAGAATACGAGTATAATGGCTGGCATTTGTTTGTCGATTATGGCGAAGAACTGCCTGGTGGTCCAAAGTCTGGCGACTTACAGGTTGAAGGCTTAACGCATGGCGACCTTTCGAAGAGTGCGTTACTCATCACGCACTATCATGGCGATCACATCGGTAGTATCCCCAAACTGCCTAAAGAACTTCCAATATTCATGGGTAGTGTGGGGCGTGAAATACAGAGACTTCTTTCTAATCGCCTAAAATCGGTCTCAACCACTCACAAGGAGATGCTGTTTCGTTTAGAGGATGTTCGAACTTTTGAGGCAGGCAAAAGCTTTGCTTTCGGGCCTTTTACCATTATGCCTATCGTCATGGACCATTCTGCTTTCGATGCATATGCCTTTAGAATTGAGGGCGGCGGTGTAATTGCATTCCATACAGGAGACTTCCGTACACACGGATTTCGCAGCAAAAAATTGCCTGAAGTCATCAAAAAATATGTTGGAGAGGTCAATTATGTGGTCTGCGAAGGTACTAATGTATCTCGCCCCACTGCCGCCAGTCTGCCTGAGCATGAGCTTCAGAAACAGTTCAAGAAGGCGTTTGCTGAGCACAAGAGCAATATCGTTTATGTCTCTTCTACCAATGTCGACCGTCTTTTCGCCCTGTATCATGCAGCGGTAGCAACTGGGCGTAAATTCATTGTAGACAATTACCAGATGAGTATCATGAAAGAAGTCATAAAACGTGATTCTCTTTGGGGCAAGTCAAAACTTTATAATTTCAAAGAAGAGTCCATGCCGATGGTGCTCCAATTTGAAGAAGGCGAGTTCAGGGCAAACGATAAATTCAAGTGGTTGCTTGATCAGGTCGGTTATGTGCTGATAGCTCGTGCCAATCCGCTTTTCGACGACTTCATTGAACGTATCCCTGGTGAGAAGCAGAAATACCTCTCAATGTGGAAAGGCTATGTTGACCCGAAGAACGAGGCTTACAATGAGTCAATGGCCTCTTCAGTAGGCAAAGACTTTCTCTATATGCATACCAGTGGCCACTGCGATATGGATAGTCTGAATGAATTGTTCCAAATGCTATACCCCAGAGCCATTATCCCTATCCACACGGACAATCCAGAAGCATTTGCCAAGTTATTCCGTAAAGAATGGCCTATTATCGTTCTCAACGACGGCGATTCGATGTCACCCTTTACAGACAGCTATGTCGATTCTAAATACGCAATGGTGGTAAGCGGTAGGAAAAAGAAGTGCATCGGATATTTCAAGTCTGACGAGCAAGCACGTTTCGCACTTGCCCATACAGTGTTTGGCTCTACCAATAAAACTCGTTACGAGATTATTGAAGAGGAAGATATGGCTGATTATAAAAGCGAAGAGGGTTTTCTGTCTAGTTTGAAAGTAACAAAATGAAGATATTGCACCTTTCAGATACGCACGGTCTGCATCATAAGATAAAAGATATGCCTGCTGCAGATGTCATCATTCATAGTGGTGATATCAGCCATAATGGCACAGAAGAAGAGGTTCTTGACTTTCTGAATTGGTTCATAGAGTTGCCTTATCAGCATAAAATCTTTGTGACAGGCAATCATGATCTGTGTCTATGGGATGCAGAAGGTATAGAAGATTTGCCTGAAAACATTCACTTTCTTCAGGACTCGGAAGTTGAAATAGATGGATTTAAGTTCTTTGGCCTTGCCTATAATCATCAGGAAGACAATATTCCCGATAATACTGATGTAGTTATTACCCACGAACCACCAGTGATGATACTTGACTGTTCAGCAGGTACACACTGGGGTAATGCCCCCTTGCGCAATCGCATCATGGAGGTAAAGCCTCGCTATCACCTATTTGGTCATGCCCACGATGGATATGGCATATTGAAACAAGACGGCATGGGTATGTCAACTGAACTGTGTCAGCGTTAATTGCTGCTGACCAGCCAAGAACT